>Ga0315339_1000220_pt1 | contig 87375 bp, 69 predicted proteins | sample ASW17metaG_FD_204514 | JGI IMG/M metagenome (GOLD analysis project Ga0315339, IMG submission 204514) | Ammonia-oxidizing marine archaeal communities from Pacific Ocean, United States - ASW #17 | ecosystem: Environmental > Aquatic > Marine > Oceanic | place: USA: California | collected 2016-12-05
CTGATAATACCGGCAACGACAATTTGTATGGAGGTTCGGGAGATGACACTTTAATCGGCAGTGCTGGAGATAATATCCTGGATGGTGGCACTGGATCCGATACGATCTATTCCGGCAATGGTTCAGATACTATAGTTATTCGTTCCGGTGATGGCGGTTCAAGTCTAGCTGATGCTGATGTCATTACAGATTTTGCTGATGGCAGTGACATTGTCGGGCTAAGTGGCCTTAATTACTCAGACCTTACTGTGCAGCAGGGCACGGGGAGTTACTCCAGCCACGTAGTGGTCCAAGAAACCAGCACAGGTGACTCCTTGCTGATTATTCAAAACCAAAGTATCAGTAATATTGATGATAATGATTTCTCGGCTATTTAAGTTCCTACTTGTATTGTTGCTAGCCAGTAATTTATAGGGGGAAAGAATGACAAAAAGCCTGATCGTGTTTGGCCTTCTGTTGCATGCAAGGTATGCGGTTTTGATTTCGCCGAGACGTTCGGCGCGACAGGCTATGAATTCATCCACGTGCACCATCTCAAGCAATTATCTGAACTAGATGAAGCATATGTTCCGGATCCAATAAGTGATCTGGTGCCGGTATGTCCAAATTGTCACGCCATGCTGCATAAGCGACGGCCGCCATATTCTATTAACGAACTAAAAGAGATCCTCAGGCGGGAAGAGGTGGGGGAAAATGACCAACCGACTCAATTATGATTCGCTGTAACTTTTCAATTTTTTATAGCAGGACTAATACTTTCAATTCCTATTTTGATTATATTCATGATTGCATTCAGTTAAATCCATGAAGAACCTCTTGCCCATTCTTGTTCTATCACTCCTGGTTGGTTGTGCTACTTATAATTCTGATGACCCTACAAGATGGAACAAATTCTTGGAGCTATCTTCTGACTTTATAATTTGTAAAATGACTTACCCTGGTTTTGAATCTAATAGTTTTGGAATTTTACGAAGTGTTGAATATAGAAAGGGTTTATTCCAATCCATCCTCAAAGAAATGGATAGAAGAGGTCTAAATTGTTCTGAAAAGTATCCTAGTTTTGAAGAATTTAAAGGCAAAACACAATTAGAGTTATTATTAGAATCTCAAGATAATTAGAATGAAAAAACTAACACTACTAATAGCAATGCTTATGGCTACTGCCAGCTTGGAGAGGGACCAATTGCGGGTCTTGCCTCCGTAGAAAGAGAAGGTCTATAAATATTCTCTGATAGCTAGCCTTGGGGAAAAGTTAACGATGAAATCCAGCGCCACACATAACAGCCTATACCCGCTCGGGTGGTGTGTTGTTTTGTTACTCATCTCAACTCAGAGCTGGGCAGCCTGCATCAGGGGTAACTGTGTTAATGGCCAAGGCACCGCGACCTTCGCCGGTGGAGGCAAGTACGTCGGTGAGTGGAAGGATGGCAAAAGGCACGGCCAAGGCACCATGACCTTCGCCAATGGAGGAGTGAAGGCAGGTATCTGGGAGAACGGTGAGTACGTAGGAACAGTGGCAGAGTAAAGGGGAGAGAGGTTTCTGCAGCGCTTGTATATTGGATAAAAGCGAAGGCCAGGACATGAGTTCAGAACTAGTTGCTCGCGCCGTTAATAGCACCTGCACAGAAATCTCAAAGAACCCCTCTTGGTTAGACAGACTTTGGTACGAGTAAGGACTCAGGATATCGTTAGCAGAGGTGATGTTGCCTTGGGTCGTGGAAGTCCCTGAAGATTTGTCCCAATAGACCGACTCGGTGTTCCGTCCGACCGAGCGGTGCAAGCGTTAAGCGGGAACATTTGGGACGTCCGACTAACGAGCTACATTTCACCTATGTCGCGACGGATGAGAGTGAGTTGTCGTTTTCGCTTTACCCTGAAGACTGTGGCTTATAACCGAATCATCCAGAGTCAGTCTCTTGCCAATCTGGGGGTACATTTGGGGGTATCGGCGTAATCTATTGATGATTAAGTTGTTGTAAACCAATAAGTTAGGGACAATTTTTGAACCCCGCCCTCTCCGCCATATTCATAATATCATTATTTTTCAGTAACTTATTATTATAGATATTAAAAATCTAGTGCTAATCTAGTATTTTCTCTAGTACTAACCTCAAATATAACCTTTGTTACCTCCGAAAGCAGAAAGAATAACTCTTTGGTGGGAGGGGGCTACAGGAGCCAGAGGGGATATAGGGGTATATATCTACCTCCCGAACATTTCTAGCGATTTTGAATGTGAAACCAGAAGATATGCTTGGGGAGCCTTAAAAAGAGAACTTGAGCCAATCGAGCCAGACTTAGCAGACTTAGGGAAGTTTGTGATGAGAACAACACGATCACTAATTTCTAACCTTCGCCTACTTGGGCCATGCTTCCTATTAGGTTTTCTCCTGACGCCTGTTATGGCTGTTGGGCAGGGTCCTGACTTTGCAGAGATGTTTGAGCTTGCATCTCAGGGTGAAGCATATGCCCAATACAATCTTGGCGTCATGTATGACTTAGGCGGTGGCCCAATGAGAGCCAGAAATATATGAAAAAGCCTATAAAGAGGATTGAGCTTAATAAGGGTACCTCTAAATTCCGGTTGAGATTTTCAAGAACGGGAGGTGCTAGTGCCTCGGTCCATCCTTTAAAAGGTCTGACGCTAAATACCAAGCATGGTCTTAGATTGTCTAAGACTTTTAAAGGCCTAACTTTAGGCTTCCAGAATGGAAATAGCACAGTCAGAGGAAGATGGTCATCAAAGAATCAATTGTTGAATGTCAATTTATCGAAATCCGGGTTTTCGCTGTCATCGAAAAGTCGCTTTGGCAATTATAATTTCACCAATCCAAACAGATCTTCATTTAAGTTTGCAGGCATTCAGATAAGGGGAAAAAACGCAAAAGGTTTGGCCTTTTTCGCTACAGTTATTAATTTAATAATAATTATCATTAAAGCTATTCCAAGTCTATTTGTATTCGTATTCTCATGTATCAGATTAATTTTTTTATTAACGAAAATAATTATTTACGTCTCCTTTAACCTTGGAAAACTACTGGTAAATATTTTTGTTTTAATTGTTATAAGCTCTTATAACTTATCCCTCTTTTTAATCTCGGACGTTCCTAAACAACTTATTAATATTATATCTCGGACAGGAATTTTTGATTTGCGTGCTGATTTAAGTGATCAACTTGATGGTCAAGAGACTAAATCAATTGATATAGATGAAGTTAAAACTCAGTTGGTTTCTTTAGGAGTACCATATAAGGAAATAAATTTATTCACAAAAAGTTATAAATTTATCTTGTACCTTGTGGGATGGTCGTTTTCATTTATTGGTTGGTTTATAGTAATCCCAGCAACTTTGGGTTATTTTCAGCTTTTAAGTTATGAAAATAATTCAGTTTTGAGTCTTGAGATGTATTTTTTCGAGCTAGCATTCGCCGCAGCTTGCTTGTTTATCGGTTATATTAGTAAAATAATGTATAGAAATATTCTAGAAATAAAAAGGCTGGAATCAGTTTTGACAACTATAGAATCATCTTAGAAAGGAGAATATCAATGAAAATGTTTAAAGTATTTTTTTTAGGATTCTTTGGCGTGGTGGGCCTTATTGCTAGTGCCGCTATTTTATATCAAGGTTTTATTAAAGGTGATGAAAGTGTAACTATGGGTCCGCTAATTTTATTTTTACCGATGATATTTGGATTGAAACCCCTCTGCTCAATGTTTTCAGAAGGCCGGGCTAGAGGCAAAGTTAATATGGCTTATCTAAAGAAAGTTCAGGAAGAGTTTAAAGACAGTCCAAAGGTAGCGACAGCTTTGGATAAACTTGGCAGAGTTTTTACGCAAAATAAAAGAGATCTTTACCATGAGAAAGTTGATCTCCTTATTGAGTCGAAAAATCTTGGTTGCTCAGATGAAGTGTTACTTTTTCTTATGACGGTTGAAAATCTTGATATCCAAAAATTAATTCAAAAAGCTGAAATTTCCAAAATAGCTACTATTGAGATAGAAGAATCTTTTGCTAAATCAGCAATGAAAATCGATTTTAGTTTATGGGAAGATAGTTCTTGGAAAGATGCTATTCCATCGGATGAATATGATGAAAATTTAACATATGAAGACAGGTATATTGAGAACGACGAGGAGCCTGGTCGGCTTGTATTTAACCGACGTTATTGGAAAAATTGTTATAGTGATTTTGATTTTTCCTACTGGAGAGATTTTAGTCTTGAATTTTATGGTGTGGAGGGAGATGGAGGTTCGCCACATGATCTTCAGTATTTGCTCGAAGACTGCGATTCAAATGTTGAGATGCATAAAGAAAATTTGGAAGAAAAATCCCATTATTTTAGTAAATATTCCGAATATTTATCAGGAATAAAGGACATCTATGGCGAATCAATTTATCTAGCATATTTAGATAAAGAGTTAATTATAGGGATGCCGTTAAAGTTGTGCAGTAATATTCTCGGCTCATCCTATGATAAAAAGGAGACAAAAACTGCTAATTCAGTTTCTTTAAATTGTAAGTTCGGAAAATCAGAAGGGAAGAGGGGCGGATCGACTTATAGTCACCATCTATGGTTTGAAGATGGACTACTTACTAAAATTAAAATTCTGTAGAGGTTTTGATGGCGAAAAATTTAGTCCGGCCGTCGGAAGAGATGCAAATGAGAGTATTTTGTGATGTCTACTCCGCCGTCAAAAATATTAAGCTGGATTGGGCTTCAAAATATGCTGGTTTTGAGAGGATCCTGTTTGATTCTAAGCTTATGGATCACTGGATGATTACAGGCGTATCTCAGGATGCCCTGATGGTCATTGCCAAAAATGGGTTTGTAAAAAATAATCAGGGTGTAGTGCGGGGGCATATTATAGGTCGGCGCGCTCGCGCAGAGGTTCTATTTAGAGATAACAATTTTAAAACAGACATTGAGGCTTATGACTACTTCATTGAGCATGATAAAGTTGTGCTTATAACAAAAGCTGAAAATGGCGTGAAAAAAACCTCATCCGATTGGTCTAAGGTTTATAACTTGAATGATGATTTATTTCCTTTTAGGTGCGGATATTCTGCAACATACACGGAGAATGCTCTGTCATGCTTAAGGCAGTTAGCAAAAAATGAAGGCATTATTTGATTTCATTAGGACGTCCATGAATCTCACTGGACGTTAATGTGGTGGAGGCGGCCTCAATATAGAAGCTGTTAAACAAGTAGTAGATGCATGCCGTAGCATATCAAGGAACTGCTTTTAGTATCTTTGCGTGCTTCACGCGCTTTTTATACCGTCTTTCCGATTCTGACTTAAAAATCTGACCGCTTTTTGAGATATGGAGAAAGTCGTTTGGCGCCAAAAATCATTCGGCCGATTTCCTTGAGTTAGTCGATAGTCTTGCGGAAGAGTCTCCCGTTGGATGACCGCTTCTGGCGGAAAGCAGCCGCTCGAATCCCCAGATATATCGAGTGGCGAGTGTCCACTATTCCCCACTACCAGCCACTCAGCTGGTAGTAGTTCTAAATTATTGAGCGGCTGCTTTTGACCCTAATCAGTCATAGAAAATAATATGAAGTACGCTCTTTCCAGGTAAAATTGGAGCGGATGAATGGAAGCAGACCGCGGTCTGCAACAGCAGAGAGATTTTATTGCACCCTGACGGGACCACGCTGAATGGAAAGGCGATACATAGACTTCCATGATCTGTCAAAGTGTCAGGGAATAAGGTGACCATAAAACGCGGGGCGCACAGGTTTGATGCATGAAGTTGCTCTCTAAATCAATGCCAGGAGATTCCAATGTTTTCCAATAAAACTTCTCGAAGAAAATTTATTAAGACTATGGCGTACGGTAGTGCAGCGTCTCAATTATGGCTGTCCAGGGGAGCATTCGGCTCGGAGATTGACGGAAAGACGGCTCTGGATTCCGGTAGCGTGTCCGAAACAGCAACCGAAGTACCTGCTAATGGAGCAGAGCTGTTTTCGCCAGAGATGTTGCAATACCACATCGAATACGGAGATCACTCGCGAGAATTAATAAAAGGCGCGTTGGATCTGCACGTGCACTCGAGCCCGGATTGTTTCGTACGAATGTTTTCCCATGTTGAACTTGCCATACATGCCCGGCAGTACGGTCTTGCCGGTGTTTTGTTGAAAGTTCACTGCCAGGGAACTGCAGATCGACTGGCGTTTGTTCACAAACTTGTCTCGGGTATAGAAGTTTTTGGCAGCATCACACTGAATAATTCGGTCGGCGGACTGAATCCCGTGGCAGTCGAGTCCGCCATTGGATACGGAGCCAAAGCAGTCTGGATGCCAACGATGGACGCACAAAATCATGTAGATCACTATGGCCAAATCGGCACCTTTGGCGCCGACATTCCACTTGCCTGGGAGCGGCGCGCGACTTCACGTCCCATCACTCTGCTAAACGAAGATGGTAAACTGAAGAAGGAAGTGCATGAAATTCTGGAGTTGATTGGCAGTGCCAACATCATATTGAATATTGGCGGGCATGTTTCTTATGAAGAAACGCTGACGGTTCTCAAAGCAGCCAGGTCCCTGGGATTGGAAAAAATTATTGTCGAGCATCCGTTGCATGTCGTGACTAAAATGCCGCTTAGCCGGCAACGTGAAGTAATCGCCAATGGCGCAATTATCAATTATGTCGCTGGTGACCTTTATTGGCCGGGAGCACCAGCTTCACACCCAATATTTGCTAATAACATTAGGGATCTGGGTGCTGAAAATATAGTTATATCCAGTGACGGCGGTGCTCCTGGCTTGCCCCCATATGAAATGATGCTTGCCTCAATTCAACTACTGATCGACAACGATTTCAGTGATTCGGACATTCAACTGATGATTCGCGACAGACCGTGGGACCTTGTCAATTAGGACATGGTTTTCAGGTCACTAATGCTTACGGCAATCTCTGTTATCGCGCTGCTTGCTGCGACCGACTCCCCGGCACAGATAGTGAGCGCTTTGACAGTCGTGACTGGGCAGGAATGCGACGTGATCTTTACTACCTGATTGGCTGGCAGGTCGTTGTGACCGCAGTAATCTACAATGCACCGTTTGCAGTTTCTAACTGGAGCCAAGACGAAAAGGACAATCTCGGCGGGGCGCAGTGGCGTGAGAATGTGACTGATCCAGTATAGGACAAAGATCACTGGGCAGTGAATTATGTGGCTCACCCTCTCAGCGAAGTAGGTTGCGTCAGGGGCGACAAGTTAATCTAGTCAGTGGTGATATTGATGGCTTCGAGGTGACCTTCAGCTATGGCTGGTGATCATTTTATTAAACTGAGCAAAGGCCAAGAAGTACACCAAGGTCTCGATGCCAGTGGGGACTTTGAACCCGGCCCAGCTAAAACTGGGCAATTGTATGAAATAACGGTAATAGTGCGGGCTGATGGTGGCTCTCCTGCAGCCACTATTGTCGCTGATTTTGAGAGGCAGAACCTTTACCAACGGGAAAACAGAAGCAGGAAAGCTTTTATATGAGTTAGTCTTGGGAGATTGTCTCTTGTATTTTTTCTGCGCCGGTTGATTGCTGGAAACTTTATCTTGTTTTATATTGAGGTTGTCCTCCCATTAATTCGTCTGCATTGGTTTCATTGGACTTTTCCGAGCAGTCAGATAGCGTTGGAATATGTGAGTCTCTTTCATGACCAATAAAAATAAACATAAAGGTTACTCTGCCATGCAAAATATTAAGCTCAGACGCCCCCGCACCCTGCACTGGCTCCGACTGTGTATGTTGGGCCTGCCATTGTCGCTGTCACCGGCCATCGCCCAGCAGCCTAACGACTACGATTACTTCGAGGCCAACCGCATCATGATTCGCAATGGTGCGCAGGCAATTCTCACGTGCAACGGCCTGTTTACGTCGAACCGCACGCTTGAGCAGGTTTTCGACCAGGAACTGGCCATCCTTGCCGACCCGGTCGGCTCGACTCTAGGCGGCGACTACGTTGTCGACACCGAACGCCAGACGGTCGCCATCGGTGGCGGCGGTTCAGGCCCGGTCATGCGTGCGGCATTCCGTGAAGGCATCGGCTGCGTGATCATGTCGCCGGACCAGGATTTCGACGATATCGACAGCCTGCCGATCCAGGAGATGCCCTATCCGGACATGGACCCGGCGACAACGCCCTGGCCTAACGGCGATCTCGTCGAGGACAAGAAGCTGCCCTCCGAGGTCAATGTCCGGGCACTCGACACGGCCAGCGAGTGGGCCTTCGACCGACCGACGGCGGAACAGGACACCCTGAGCCTGATGGTGGTCTATAAAGGTGACATCATCCTCGAGCGCTACGCCGACGGCGTGGACATGAACAGCCGTACCCGCACCTGGTCGACGGCCAAGAGCATCACGGCGACCCTGATCGGCATGCTGGTCGATGAAGGACGCATGTCGCTCGATGAACCCCTGAGGCTGGATTGGCTGCCAGCCGTGCGCAACCCCGAGACGGACCCGCGCAATATCATCACCCTGCGTCATGTACTCAACATGTCGACTGGCCTTAACCCGGTCGACGGCAATGGCCCGAGCATGTATGCAGCGACGGGTTCCGGTCTCGCCTACTGGGCCGGCGCCAGCTCCAATGAGGGGGCCAGACACCGCGGGCTGATTCGCGAGCCGGGCACCTACTGGGACTATGAAAACTACGACACGCTACTGGCCGTTATAGCGATGAGAAAGACCCTCGGCGATGACAAGATCTATGCCGAGTTTCCGCGCAGGCGGCTGTTCGACAAGATCGGGATGCGCAATACGCTCGCGAGCACCGACCGCTTCGGCGACTTCATCCTGAGCAGCCAGATCTACACCAACGCACGCGATCTGGCGCGCATCGGTCTGCTCTATCTGCAAGGCGGTGTGTGGGACGGCGAACGACTGGTGTCGGAAGACTGGATCGAGTTCGTGACCACTCCAGCGCCTGCCTCCGCGTCCAACGGCAACAACTACGGTGGCCAGTTCTGGCTGGTGCCGGACGATCGTAACGACGTGCCGAAGTCGGCGTTCTCAACATCAGGCAATCGCGGCCAGTACGTGATCGTTGTGCCGACCCATGACACTGTCATTATACGGCGCGGGCTGGACTACGGCGGCCAGGGCTTCAATCGCTGGGATCTGACCCGCGAGGTCCTGAAGGCTATCCCGGAAACCGGCGACGTCGACTAGGAACAACGCGCGCCTCGCGCGGTCAATCTGTGCGGCGGGGCGCAGGCGGTCCGGTATTTATTTGCAACCATGGGCGCATTGATACGCGAATGACCTGCCAACAGCCGTTCCGAAATGGCAAAGCAAGAAGCAGGGCATGGCTCCTATTACAGGCTTTTGATGGATTGTCCGTAGAACATTCGTCAATGCGTGCGCGATAATGGAACGAGCGAGCAGAATTGGGGGTGATCCGGAATGATGGGTCAAGTTTTTTATTGCAACTGGTCGATACCGCGACCGTCCAAATAACCCGAACGCCAGCGAGAAACTGGCCGAAGTTCGTTAGTAATAGCTGCTTCCACCCATACAGTCTCGGATAGGCAGTTACACAGATTCTTTTACAGTCGCCTTTGCATTGCGTTGATCTTTTATCTCTGAGCGCACGCGGTGTGTTGCCTGGATATCTTGTTGCTCGACACTCTTCATCGTGACAAAACGCATGTTCGGTCGACTCATTGCTTCGCAGATTGCCTCGGCATCGTTAGCATCGTTCTTGTTGCTCTTCACGTACGGATTTACGAACTGCGGCGCAATCATCCGTACCGTATAGCCTCGAGACTGCAGGTCTCTGGCCCAGTGATGCGCGTCGGTACGAGCTTCCATGCCAATCTCACAACCGGGGTCTGCCTTGTCCAGCAAGGCTTGCAGCTATTGTCCGCGTCGCAGGCGCCGCTTCCATACCGTCTTGCCGTGACGATCAACACCGTGCAGCGGATAAACATTCTTTGCCAAATCCACACCAACTCTACTAAGTTTCATAACGGACTCCTTCTCATTTATTGACTGGAAAATATGCTTCTTCAGCCTGGCACATTGCGTTGCTGTTAAGGTGAGGAGGAGTCCATCCCATTGCTTCTGGCGAAAGCGGGCACTGGACTGCTAGAATGTTGAGAGGCCGCAACCCAAAGCAGCCTCTCGCCAGATATCGTGGGAATCAGAATGAAGTCACTAGAAACTGTATGTCAGTAATTCACTGGCCAGTACCATGAATGGTGCTAGTACTATTGATCTGCTGGAGCTTCGTTTCATGCTCGAATCCTCCATCGACGTTCAGTTTCAAGCGTGTATGGCAATCACTTTTGCTAGCTATTGAGCTACGGGCTAAATTGCCCAAGAAAGGAAAGTGATGTGAACAAACCGAATGGTTAATTGGCTTCCGTTTGGCGTTAATGAACTACCTTTGTTACCTGGCTTTGCTTTTAAGTGGGAAAGAACTGCACTAACGTGCCAGCCAATGATGTAAAATCAGTATGAAAATGAAATTATAGGAGAGCGCCGTGAGTATTCGTTCTGTTGCCAGAAATTTTTTGATTCCGCTTGGTATTGTGTTTTCGATCGCATCGCCTGCGTTTACCCAGAACGCGACTGAGCTCAACTTCGAGTACTTCATGAATGAAGTACAACCGATTTTCCTTGCCAAACGCGACGGCAATGTTCGCTGCATTCAATGTCACACACGAAAGAGTGGCTTTCGATTACAACCATTAGAAGACGGTGCTTTATTCTGGACGGAAGAGCAATCTCGAATGAATTACGCCTCGGCACGGGCGTTTTCAATGCCGGGAGTTGATCCGCTGAAAAGTCGCTTGTTGACGCACCCATTAGCAACGTCGGCTGGAGGGGATCCTTTTCACGCTGGCGGAACGCATTTCGCAAATCGTGATGACCCCGAGTGGCGCATAATCGCTGATTGGATCGGCGGCGCCAATAGTCGCAGACCACCGTCCGAAGTGGTTGTGCGTATCATTCAGACAAGCGCAGCGGGCGATGATTCCTATGTCATCGATCCGCAAAACAATAAGGTTGTTGCAGTCATCGATGACATCGAAATACCGCACGGCATCACCTCTGCGCCTGATGGCAGTCAGCTCTATTTTTCCAACGAAGTCCTACACAGCCTTGATATTGTCGATGCCAGAACACTCAGGGTTAAAAGACGAATACCTTTAAGCGGCAGGCCGAATAATGTGTCTATCAGCAAGGATGGACGCAAAGTATACGTTGCCATCAGGGAAATGCCTGGTGCGGTGGACATCATCGACACGCTGTTGATGAAGAATATAAAATCTGTTGCAACTGAAGGGCCCATTCACAACGTCTACGTTACACCGGATGGAAAACATGCCGTCGCGGGTTCAATTCAAGCAAGTACGATTAGCGTCATAGACACCACAAAGGATGAACTTGCGTGGACGCTTAAGATGAGTGCGGGTGTCAGACCCATGGCTTTCGATAGCCACGCCGATGGCTCAACGCGAAGCATATTCGTACAACTGTCTGGATATCATGGTTTCGCAGTAGTCGATTTTAACCAGCGCAAAGAAATTACCCGTGTCGAGCATCCGCCGATTCCTGGGAAACGCGCGCACCTAGATGGCTTACAAGGTGCGCCGGCACACGGTCTTGGTGTATCACCCGACGGAAAAACGCTTTGGTCTACTAGCAAGGTTTATGGCCACGTATATGTACACGCTCTGCCCGGCCTCGAGGAAATAGCCCAGGTCTTTGTAGGCCAGCATCCGGAATGGGTGGCCTTTACTCCCGACGGAAAGTATGTGTACATCGGTGCTGCTGGTGACAATGAAACACACGCAATCGAAGTTGCGACGATGAAGATAGTTGCCACAATTCCAGTGGGACAGGTGCCCAAACGAGTCAGCACGGTGTTGATGGCTATCGATTGATAGCGAGGTCGATTGGGGCGTCTGATTAGGATGTGGGAGTGATACTTGGAAATTTTATTCGCTACTACGATTCAAGAGACGATGTAATAGTTAAACGCGCTAAGACTACTTGCGAGGTCCGAGTAGACGAAGCGCGGGGTAGCGATCGCGACGTGGGTTAACGGAACGTGGAGGAGGACCTTAAATGCTCGAATCTTGTTCCGGAGCCATAATGACTGAATACATTGGGTCACCAGCAGACCTTCCAAGTGGGTCAATTATTCAGTGAAATGGAATCTTACCCTTCATGTCCGCTCTTCTCCAAAGGAGTCGTTCATCTCGACGCCTTATTCTACGAAAATGTCAAGGTGACCCCTTATGGCACGCCGCCGGACAGGCAATAGTGTAATTGTCTCGCAGAGCATGGTTCGCTGATGACTCGCCGCACCGCTAAAAACAAAGAGGTCCCAAAGAGGCCTTTCGTTTTTCGTTCGGTGTAATGGCATACTCTTGCCGGTCCGCTTGTTGCGAGTTTGCGGCATATGAAAATCAATCCAGCAAGTTGTCCATTCATCACATACAAAAGTATATTTTTAGTGTTTGCCTCTCTTGTTGCAGGTTGCGGCGGGTCCGGTGGTAACCCAAGTCCTAATCTGCCTTCGCCGCCGCCCGTCGTTCAGACGCCTGACACTCGCAGCCCATCGGTCAGCCGCTCGTGGAACGACGTCACGCTTGACGCGATCCGTAATGATTTTGCCAGGCCAACTGTCCATGCCCGCAATTTGTTTCACATTTCGGCCGCCACGTATGACGCCTGGGCCGCTTACTCCAGCGCATCAGAGACTTACCTGCTCGGTAAGCAACTTGGGGCGTTCAGCTGCGATCTCAGCGCATTCACGGCGCCCGCTGATATTCATCCTGCTCGCGAGGAGGCTATCGCCTATGCGGCCTACCGGTTGATTGTTCACCGATTCGCGGCATCGCTTGGAGCGGTCAATACAATCAATGTCGCGGATGCCCTGATGCAACAATTCGGATTCAATACGGCAGACACGTCGCTGGCCTACGAGGGGGGCTCGCCGGCCGCACTCGGGAATTACATTGCCAGCTGCTACATCAATTTTGGTTTGCAGGATGGGAGTAACGAGGCAAATGATTATGCTAACGCTTCCTATGCACCGGTTAACCCGGCCATTGAGCCGGACCTGCCAGGCAATCCCAATATCCTGGATCTTGATCGCTGGCAGCCTGTTTCACTGGCTCTGTTTATCGATCAAGCTGGAAACGTCATCGCCAATGAACCGGCGTTTTTAAGTCCGGAATGGGGTCGGGTTATTCCATTCGCACTTGGTGGCGCGGACAAAACCACCTATCAGCGGGATGGTTTCGATTACGAGGTTTACTTCGATCCGGGGTCGCCACCGAGTTACACAGGAGCCACCGCTGACGACTACAAATGGGGTTTTTCCCTGGTCGCGATCTGGGGATCTCACCTTGATTACAGCGATGGCGTCATGATCGATATTTCTCCGGCGAGTGTTGGAAATAATTCGCAACTGCCGACCACTGTCAGCGACTATCCGCAGTTCTACGATTACCTAAACGGCGGAGATACCAGTCAGGGCTACGCGACCAACCCCGTCACTGGATTAGCTTACACGCCGCAGATAGTGCCTCGAGGTGATTACGCGCGGGTCCTCGCCGAGTTTTGGGCGGATGGGCCTGAATCGGAAACACCGCCCGGGCATTGGTTCGTCATCCTCAATGAGGTGAACGATCACCCGGACCTCGTCAAACAGTTCGGCGGCCAGGGCGACGAACTCGGCTCGTTGGAATGGGATGTTAAGAGCTACTTCGCGCTCGGCAGTGCAATGCACGATTCTGCAATCGCCGCATGGGGTATCAAGGGTTGGTACGACTATCTTCGGCCGGTTTCTGCAATTCGCGCCATGGCGGATCGTGGGCAGAGTACTGATCCGCTTGCCGCATCTTATTCGATCGATGGTATTCCGATTGTGCCGGGCCACATTGAATTGGTGGAGATAGGCGACCCGCTGGCCGGTGCGGCGGACGAACATCTAGGTAAGATCAAGCTTTATACCTGGCGCGGGCCTGACTACATTAACAATCCATCGACCGACGAAGCTGGGGTCGGCTGGGTATTGGCTGAAAACTGGTGGCCGTATCAGCGGCCTACATTCGTAACACCCCCGTTCGCGGGATATGTGTCGGGTCACTCGACGTATTCTCGTGCTGCGGCGGAAGTGCTGACTTCGCTGACCGGCAACGCTTTTTTCCCGGGCGGGATGAGTAGCTTCGGGATTGCCGCGAATGATTTTCTTGTATTCGAGAACGGCCCCAGTGTAGACATGACGCTGCAATGGGCGACCTATCGTGACGCATCGGATCAATGCAGCTTGTCGCGGATCTGGGGTGGCATACACCCACCAGCGGACGATATTCCCGGACGAATCATTGGCGAACAGATCGGGATCGATGCTTTCCGTCTCGCCGAATCTTACTTCGGCGGCACACAGTAGGAATCGCTGCCCGGGAAATCAGAGCACCCTCCGCTCAGGACTCACCTCTCCATCAGCGAAAAATTATTAAGGACACTCATCAACTGATCCGCCTGGAGAAGGCCGGCGCGGAGAATCATGGATGTCCTGATTTGTCTTCACCGAACAGCTGAATGTATTAGTTAATGCTGATTAGCTGTCTACTCGCGTAGTAACGACAGCCAGCTCTTATCCTCACCAGAATATTCTTCCACGTTTGCTTCACGCCCTGAGTCGGTCCGTCAAGGTATTAAGCAGTTTCTGCGAGGTACTTTAACAGGGGCGAACCCTTACGTCGCAAAGCTTCGAGATATTTTGATTCGTCATAGGGCGCGCGTTGGATAAGTCAGGGCAATCATCGGCTATGGATATTGTTGCCATCATGCAGAGTATTAAAGCCGCATTCCACAGACTTTCCGTCGACCCAATGTGAGCATTTTCATTTCCACCATCCTCTATTCTGAATCTAACCCAATTTTAGCGCAATATCGGAACGCGGCAAGTTCCATACGGGCTGCCAATCCTTGAAAGGTTCGCTGTGCTGCAGACGAGAGCGCTGGTAACACTGGCGCTATTAGTCATAGTGTCTTGGCACGCTCACGCAGCTCGAATTTTTTGATTTTTCCGGTCGAGGTCTTTGGTAACTCGCCGAATACGACTTTCTTTGGCGTTTTAAAATGCGCCATGTTGTCGCGGCAAAAATCGATGACGTCTTTTTCTGTCACGGTTCCAGCATCTTCGCGCAGTGCGACGAACGCGCAGGGTACTTCGCCCCATTTGTCATCGGGCTTCGCCGCAACTGCGGCCTCCAGCACTGCAGGATGTCGGTAAAGCAATGCTTCAACTTCAATGCTAGAAATATTTTCTCCGCCAGAAATAATGACATCTTTTGAGCGGTCTTTGATTTCGACGTAACCATCCGGGTGGCAGACCGCGAGATCGCCCGAGTGAAAGTAGCCGCCCGCAAATGCTTCTTCGCTTGCTTCGGGATTCTTAAGGTAACCCTTCATAACAACGTTGCCACGAAACATGATTTCGCCAACCGTCACGCCATCGCGAGGAACAGGCTCAAGCGTTTCGGGGTTAGCAACAACTAACTCCTCGAGCATTGTGTAACGCACTCCTTGGCGCGCTTTGATATCTGCTTGTTCGCCGGGTGGAAGTTGATACCATTCATCATGCCAGGCACAGACAACTGCTGGCCCGTACACTTCGGTCAGGCCGTAAGTGTGGGTAACGTTAAAGTCCAGTTTGGCCATAGCCTCGAGAACGGCTGCAGGAGGAGCGGACCCTGCCGTCATAACGTTGATCGGCCCATTTATTCCGCGCGTCAACTCATCGTCCGCATTGGCCATTAGATTCAGCACAATTGGCGCGCCACACAGGTGGCTGACGTTGTGTTCTTTGATTTTGTCAAAAATATGATCAGCACGTACGGCGCGCAGGCATATGTTTGTGCCGTTCAACGCCGCTATCGTCCAGGGGAAGCACCAGCCATTGCAATGAAATAACGGTAAGGTCCATAGGTAGGTCGGATGCGCCTGCATGTTCCAAGCGAGAATATTGGAAACCGCATTCAAATAGGCGCCGCGATGGTGAGTAACTACGCCTTTCGGATTGCCGGTTGTACCTGAAGTGTAACCGAGCGCGATTGCTTGCCATTCGTCTTCTGGTAATGACCAGTCAAAATCAGGGTCACCGGCAGCCAGAAAATCCTCGTACTCGATCACGCCGATGGAGTCGCCGCCGCCGTACGTTGTGTCATTGACGTCGATCACAATGGGCTTCTCATCGAGCATTTCTAATGCGGCCGAGACGGTAGAGGAAAATTCCGGATCAGTTAGCAGTACTTTCGCATTCCCATGTCTGAGTTGAAATGCAATAGCTTCGGCATCCAGGCGAATGTTCAGCGCATTGATTACCGCTCCTGCCATAGGAATCGCGTAATTAGCTTCGTACATGGCGGGAACATTCGGCAACATGAGCGCAACAGTGTCGTTTGTGCCGACTCCATATTGCTGCAACGCGGAGGCGAATCGTCGACAACGCAGGTAGGTTTCGGACCAGGAATAGGTGAGTTCGTTGTATACAACCGCAGGACGATTTGGATAAACCGAAGCGGCCCGTTCAATAAACGTTAGTGGAGACAGCGAGGAATAGTTCGCTGAATTCTTGTCGAGATCAGTGGAGTACTGCGAGTTTGGCATGACGCGTTCCTATTTATCCTTCCATTCGGGCTTGCGCTTTTGAATGAAGCTATCGATGCCTTCACGTGCGTCATTCGAGTCCATGTTGCAGGCCATGCGCTCACTTGCGTATGCGTAGGCATCCTCCAGGTCCATCGGCAATTGTCGGTAAAACATATCTTTGCCAAGCTTGATTGAGTGGGAGGATTTAGCGGCAATTTTGGCGGCGAGTGCGCGCGTCGCGTCTTCAAGGTCGGCTGTGTCGACGACCTCGTTTACGAGGCCAAACTGCAATGCCTGCTGTGCGGAAATGAAATCCCCAGTTAGCAGCATTTGCATGGCTTGCTTTTGTAAAAGGTTGCGGCTCAAGGGGACTGCTGGAGTCGAGCAAAACAATCCAACGTTAATGCCTGAGACTGCGAAGCGGGCGTCCTTGGCCGCGACTGCCAGGTCGCAGCTCGCCACTAGCTGGCATCCGGCGGCTGTGGCAATTCCGTTAATCCTGGCGATTACGGGTTGCGGCAAGCGGTTAATGCTCACCATCATCCGTCCGCACTGGTCGAACAACGATTGGTGGATGGCACGTTCTTCGCTACTGCGCATTTCCTTTAAATCGTGGCCGGCACAAAATGCCTTGCCGTTGGCCGCGATGATCACGACGCGTATTGCTTCATTCTGGGCGATGTCGTCCAGTGAAGATTGCAGCGCAGTTAACAGATCGGCGGAGAGCGCGTTGCATTGCTTCGGCCGATTTAACGTGAGCGTGACAATTCCGTCATCGTCGTGCCGTAAAAGCACCGGTGTTGCATTAATTTGATCCGCACTCATACTCATTGCCAAGTCTCCTGAAAATTCTTCCACAGATAAGTCGAAAATTAGTGTTCGCAATCCATATTAGACCATGGTCGCGGGCCAAGGTGAGGAAGTGCAAAATTTCCAAAGATTTTCTGGAGAAAATTAAAAGCGACTGCAATGCCTGCGGATGATTGTCCGCACATCGATACTCGTATGGGCTCGTTTTTCGTTGAGCCATGTGGATTCGGTCATGCGGCTATCATCGGCGTTGATAGCCAACCGCCATTAGGAGCTGTAGACGAGCAAGCACTTTCGATTTGTAAACTGGATGATCTAAACGACTGCGAGCCAACCCATGCGCTTGTGGCCAACGTCGATCTGGTGGTCATCCGTTACGACTATACGGTTAGTGTGCCCTATGGACGCTGTGCGCCGCGTGGCGCGCCAATGGCTGCCGGACACGTCGACGGTGACAACATCGTATGTGGTCTATGCACTCATATATTTGCTCAATCGTCTGCCTGGAAAACAATTTCACCATTCATCATGGTCAAAGTGGGTGCGGCTTCTCTTAGCTCGTCGATTGGCGTTGCGAGTAGATCCCGGTCCCAAACCACGAGATCGGCTAACTTTCCAACCTCAATTGAACCAATCTTATCTTCGAGGAAAACCTGTCGTGCCGCGACCGATGTGTACGCGCGTAGTGTGTCGTGGACGCCGACTGATTCGTCGCCGCCCCACGGAGAGTCGCCATGTGCTCCTAACATCGTCTGACGTGCAGAGGCTGCCCACAACGCGATTACGGGCGCGAACGGCGAAACATCATAATCAGAACCTCCAGCCCACCGAATGCCGCGTTCCTCAAAAGTTCGCAGAGGTAATACCCGTAGGCTACGTTCCGGGCCGAAGTTGCCCGCGTACGCGTCGCCAATCCACCAAAGAAACGCTGGCTGTACTTCCGGATATCCTGTGTCGTAATTTTTCTGCAGATCGACCATGAGATCCATCGCGTGGTCAGTCGGCAGATTGCTGTGAATAATGCTGTGGCGAAGTCCGCTTACAGGGTTGTCTTCAAGGACGCGCGCGTAGCTTTCCATTGTGAAGTCGATGGCCCGATCGCCAATGGCATGGGTGCCGATATGTATTTCTGCGTCGTGAAAAAGACGGATTTGTTCGAGCAGAGTATTGGTGTCTAAATATGTGAGACCTGTATTGCCCTCGTCGACACCATCGAAGTCTTCATTCCAATCATCATGCATCCAGGCCGTACGAGCGGTACCGCTGCCGTCAATATAAATTTTGACTCCACCGGAGATGATTTCATCACTAGTCGATTCATCGCGCGGACGTGTGATTGGCGCGATGTGTTGCAATAAATTTTTCGCTTCAGCCATCGTGTCCGGCACGCGCCAAAGCGTGAATACGCGGACAGATAGGTCATCATTGGCATGGATGGTTTGGTAGGCATCCCATTGTCGTTGATCGATTTCCGGATCTTTGACCGTCGTAATACCAACAGCGTTGAGCTCACTGACTTCTGCAGTCACTGCTCGAACGAAGTCTTCGGTCGAAACCGCCGGTGTGAGGTCGGTAATCAGGCGCATCGCTTGATCGGTCAGAATTCCAGTCGGATTGCCGTCAACATCTCGAACGATCACTCCCCCATCGGGGTTCGGCGTGGCCTTGGTCACGCCCGCTATTTCGAGCGCTCTTGAATTGGCAACGCCGTAGTGTGCGGATGTATGCAGAAGCCAGACCGGGTGGTTCGGTGAGACCGAGTCCAGATCTGCTGCGTTCAGGTCGCGATTTTCGATCAGTTTTCCCGCATCCCATTTAGAGCCGATGATCCACTCACCAGGCTCGAACTGCGCTGCGGCGGAGCGCACATTATCCAATATGTCGTCGACACTCTTAACGGCAGGGTATTCGATGTCGAGTGACGACAAGCTGTCTAGTGCGCCCCAGGCAAAATGGTTATGGGTGTCGATTAAACCTGGTGTGATTGTTTGGCCATGAAGCTTGACTAGCCTAGTGTCAGGTCCGGCCAGCTTCCCAACGTTTACATCGCTACCAATAGCGATGATTTGTTTGTCGCGGATCGCAATTGCTTCTGCAATCGATTCTGTAGCGTCCATCGTTATAACGCTTCCACCAAACAAAATAATATCAGCAGTGTTGTTACTTTCTGATTGTGGATCGCACGCACTTACCAGTATCAAAGCAGTGATGCTGATTAACTTCACTAATTTTTTTCTATGCATTGCGTTCTCGTTGCTAGAGGGCCTCAGAAGATCAAGTCTAGTACCCCATCACCTGATCAGGAATGATGACCTGATTCTCTTCTGCATAGGCCTCCCACAGCTGCAGCATGTCTGCGAGTTTTTCCGGGTTCTTTGCCGCCAGGTCGTTCATCTCGCTTGGGTCTTCCGCTATATTAAAAAGTTGCCATGCATAGTTTTCTGCAACGGGGTTTCGGGACTGCCAAAAATCTCCGGCCGGTTCCTGGATTATTTTCCAGTCTCCCTGACGGATGGCAGTTTTTCCAAATAATTCCCAGCCGATATAGTCGTCACTGGTATAGATTTCTTGCGCTTCGCCATGCAACATTGGCAACATCGACTTTCCGGTCATTTGCACGATGTCACGATCTTTATATGGCGAATCCGGGTGTTCAACGCCGACCAGGTCGAGCACGGTCGGCATGACATCCATGACGGAAACGAGAGTGGTGTTAAGGCCGGATTGATTAAGTTTTGGGTAATGCATAATCGCCGGTACGCGGATGCCGCCTTCGGACGTAAACCCTTTGAACATTCGCCACGGGCCGGTGCTTGCCCGAGCCCAACCTGCGCCATACCAAAGGAAAGAGTCAGCGTTGCCCATGTTGTCGTAACTGTTGTCACAGCACTCTTCTATCCATCGACCTATGGCGCCAATCGATTGGTCCATCGGATGGCCCTCGGCGCCGTTGTCAGATAAGAATACGATGAGGGTATTGTCGAATTCATCGATCGATTCCAGATAGGCGATCAGTTCGCCGATGTATTGGTCGATATCACTGGTCATCGCAGCATAAATTTCCATCGTTCGCGCTGAGTTCTGCTGTTCTTCAGTGGACAAGGAATCCCATGCCGGCACCTCTGCAAGCTTTGGATACGGCACGACGTTCTCGTCGATCAGACCAAGCGACTTTAGTCGCTGTATACGGTTCGTATGCAATACGTCATAGCCGTCATCATAGTTACCCTGAAAACGCTCGATAGAGGGTTGTGGTGCCTGAAGCGGCCAATGGACGGCGGTGTATGCGAGATAGCCGAAAAATGGTCGATCGTCAGCTTGATTGCTATCGATATAGTCGATCATTTTGTGCGTAAACGATTGGGTCGAATAAAAATCGTCTGGCAATGCGTCGATCATCTCTTGATCTTCACGGTAGGGCGCTTTCCCCGGTCCCACCATTGGCATCATGTCAAAGTGCGATGCACCTCCCGCAAGTGAAGCGTATGAGCGCTCGAAACCGCGAGCCGCAGGGCTATTGTCGTCTTTGTATCCCAAGTGCCATTTGCCGGTCATATAGGTGTGGTAACCGGCATCGCCAAGAACTTCTGCAATCGTCGCGACTCTCGAGTGTAGGTGCTCTTCGTAGCCGCGTTGCCCGACTTGATTTGGCGAAATTTCTCGATACATGCTGCCCATGCCGGCAGGATGATTGTCTACGCCAGAGAGCAACATTGCGCGTGTAGGTGAGCAGGTCGGGGCAGCATAAAAATTCTTGAACATCACGCCGTCGGTGGCCAGCTTATCTAGGTTTGGCGTCTCGATTTCACTGCCGTACACGCCAAGGTCCGTATAGCCCAGGTCGTCTGCAACGATAAACAGGATGTTGGGTTGTTTCTGGTCCGGATCATCCTGTGCTGTTGCAACATCTGGCGCGGGTGTCTCTCCGCACGCGGACAGGGTTATTCCAATTACGAGCCCAGCGATCAGTCTGCTTTTTGAATTCACAGGGTGCCTATAATTCACTTCGAATGGACCACAATTCGGGAAAGAACCGATGGTCGACAACTTTTCGCAGCCAGCCTACGCCTGAAGATCCACCTGTCCCGGGTTTGAATCCGAGAATTCGCTCGACCGTTACGAGGTGACGCCAACGATATTGCGACATGACGTCAGCGACCTCAGTGAGTTGTTCGCCTAACATGTACAAGTCGTTATTCGGTCCAGGGTTTCGGTAGATATCAAGCCAGGCATTATCGACGCTAGAGTGGGGTGTATAGGACTCTGACCAGTCTCTATCCAGACACTCAGCCGAAATATCATGTCCGCGTCGTGCGAGCATTCTGAGCACCTCGTCGTAAAGGCTGGGCGATTCAAGATTGTCCTTAATCGCCGGATAAACATGCGGCACATTTTCATGCACAGAACACATTGTTTCGGATTTATTGCCCAAAATGAATTCGACATGGCGATACATGAATGACTGCTGGCCGGAGGCCACATCCAGATAGTCCCGAAACTGATTGAATCCACCTGTCGAAATCGTCGCCAACACATCCCAGAACCCCGCGATCTGGATGACGATTTTTTTGGTCCGTCGCAGCAAGGTTGCCGCATTAGCCAGGTCGTCTTCCTTAATTCTCATTCTGGCGTTGTACAGTTCGAAATAGGTGGCCTTGAACAGCAGTTCTTTCGCCTGACCCATAATGATGAAGCACATTTCGTCATAGCCGGCTGAACGTGGATGCTGCAGGCTTAGCAGTAGATCAATGCTCTCGTAATCGATATACGGATTACTGGTGCCCTCGAATTCTGTAATCGGCATACCCGCCGTCTTGGCGACTTTTCGTTGACGTTCCTTTTCGGACCCGACCTGCATCGGGCGTGGGTGGGGTGATCCGTCTACGCCGTCAATTTGAACAACGGCAGGATTTTCGAAATCAAAGGTCATTGTTTATCCTGTTACGGCTAATGCAACTTTGGCCGGTGTGGCCGCCGTTTGTTATTGCAGCATCATTTTCAGATTTATTCCGAGCATATTAACTGATGCGTATCAGGCAGGGCACCGTTTTCCGTGTGGCTAAAACCTTAGCGACTGGCAATCACTTCCTGATACAACGCCATCGTGTTAATCGCTGTGTCTTCGACTTTAAAGTCGTCCCGAATTCGCTGTTGTGCGCCCTGGCTGAGTCGCGCATGTAAATCACGGTCGTTGATAAGAGCGAGAATTTTATCGGTGATGGGTTGTGACTCCCCCGGCGGAACAATATATCCGGATATGCCTTCTTCTATTAATTCGGGGCTGCCACCGGAATCGGTCACGATCGGAACCGCGCCACCGATCATGGCTTCGATAATTCCCCGTGGTAGACCTTCACGACGCAATGAAGGTAATACCGCAACATGACAGTTGGGCAAAATCCACGGCATCCGTTTGAGGAACCCATGCAGGTGAATGGTGTCAGCATAAGTATTCTCGGCCACCAGCTTTCGATGGTCGGGATTGTCCATGTTGGTGCCGGCCAGGAGGAAGCGAATGTTGAGACCAGGTGGAAGCCGGTTGATCGCCTCGAGCAATATTGGCACGCCCTTTCTGCGGACGCCGCGAGCAGTACACGCAACGACAAATGCATCGGCAGGAATTCCGAATTGTTCAAGGTCTTCGTATGGCGGTTGATACCAGTCCGGATTGTGCCCCTTATGAATGGTTACCGGCACGTTGCGACCCAGACGTAAACCAGGCATTCCCAGTCCAAGCATGTATTGCCGAATGGCTTCGCAGACGCAAATGATGCGATCAATGCGTGGGTTCAAAAGATACAACCAGGACAGCGGATCGAAATAACTGAGGTTGCCGACAATGCCGCGATAAGCGACTAGTTTGACGTTCATTCCCCAAGACGCCCAGATTCCATTCATCGTCGCTCGCTTATCGAGCATATGCAGAACGTCGTACGGCTTTCTCTGCAGCTCGGCACGAATAAGGCGGATGCAAGGACGACTAATCTTGCCCTGCAACTTATAGGCGATCGTTGGCACGCCCGCGTTGACCAGCGCGTCGTGATTGAAAGTGCCTGGCCACGTGATGACAGTGATGTCGACACCACGTTTGTGCATTTCAATGAATGAACCAGTTTCCGCTGGATCGCTTTCACCGTTGACACACAAAACAGTCAAGGCTTTAGTCATCTGTCTTCTATCCTGCTAGCGCAGCTCAGACTTGGGCAGAACCCGTGAAAATTTATCAAACACAACAATCGAGTCGTGAAAGTAGATTCCGGATAAGTTTGCCGAAAGGTAACTGATTTCCATTTCGACAACAGCCTCATCGTGAGCATGCCGAAAATGGGTCTCCTTACGATCGAAGTAGGGTTCGTGGAGCATATCAACTATCTGTTTGGAAACGTCAATGAATGTTTCCGGGCTGTCGACATGCTTGATCCAATAGTTTGTATGTACGTCTTCAACCATGTAGCAGCCGCCGTCTTTCAACGCGCTTTTGAACAACGCGCCAAAACTAATTATTTGATGATGTGTTTTGTGGCTGCCGTCATCCAGAATGATATCGAATGGGCCAAATTCGCCAGTCACTTCGTTAAGAAAATTGGGATCAGCTTGACTGCCGATACGTACAAAAACGTTCTGGTCTGCCAGCTCATGTGCCGAGCACGATTTATCGATGTCGATGCCGACGATCGTTGAGTCTGGATGAAAGTAGTCTTTCCACATGCGCAACGAGCCGCCCCGAAACACGCCGATTTCCAGCATGCGAATGGGTCGGTCGCGAAAACGCTCAAAATGTCGCGAATAGATGTCGAAATAGTGATGCCACTTATGCACGTTGGTATCGGCTGAAAAGATATCGAACAGTTCGGTCTGTGGTGTCGCAGTCGTACCAACAATTTTTACTTTTTCCGTTAGTTCTACCGGTAAGGAATCGGACGTTGGCAGGCTTTTGTCCGCGAGAAGCGTGGGTGCCTTCGTAATAAGCAAGCCAAATTTGATCAATAGTTTATTTAATAGTTTTCTCATAAAGCGTATAGCGCCTCGAAAAATTTGTGCTGTACCGCGCATTGTTGGCGATGCACCAACCGCCATTCGGCGCGGACCGGGTAGTCAGCTTCTTTAATCGTTTCGTTCTCGGACGGAATCGTCGTCTCTTTCCATTGTTTAAAATAAAAATACTTTCTGGTTAGTCGCTCGATTTCACCGAAATAGTAGCGAACCTGATCCATGCGCATTTCGTGTAACGACGAAATATTGACGAATAGATCGACCGACTTGTTCGGGAGCAGCTCCAATTGGTTAGGCGTCAAAAACACGATATCGGCGTTTTCAATTTCCTGCTGAACAGATTGGTAGTCGTCGAAAGCGCGGAAAGAAAATATCTTTCGTTGCGGAAATATTGACGTGAGGTAACGTTGTGCAACGTAGAGTGCGGGTGGAATGTCGACCAGGATGTAACGGCAACCCGGTTGCAAAGTCAGAAATACATGTGCAGTGCGACCGTAGCCGGGCCCAAGTTCAAGAATTGTGCGAACCTCGCGCCTGTCCAAATCAGGATGGAGAATGGCCTCATACTCGATCAATGAATTGGCAAGATCTTGAGATATGAGTCGATCGCCCCGCGTTACTCGTAGCGGATTTCCTTCCAGAGGTTCATCGATTTGGCGCAACAGGCCATCACTATCGTTCTTTTCAACATAGACCCACAGTAAGTTGGTTAGCAGGTTGTAGAAAATAGTGTGTTTTCGTTTCAGCAGTTCATGACGGGGTGATGCTATCGCGCCTGCGATAATCTTCATTGACTCCCACAATCCAGCTTCACCCATTAAGAAGCGTACTTGCTTATTGAGTGGATTGACGATCCAGGTGAAATAGTTGCGGGCAACCGTACGTTTGAAGTTTTCATAGCCATTATCGGCAAGCTGCTGAATATTCTTTCGGTTCAGCTCATTCCAATACTTGGACGGGAATATCTCTGGCCGGTACTTTGGGAATTCGTCAAACATCGCCCAAATTTCGGGGTAAAGCGCAAAAGCGGCGTCGACTGGGTCTGTATTTTTTTTTGGAGAATCCATTTCGGAGTCGCAAGATGTCGGAAAAGGGCAAAAAATCAGGCGTTTTGGGTCCGTGGACCTTGATTCCGCCTATCTGAGAGTAGGGTGGATTGTTTCACGAATACCCCATGAGCGGAATACACCGCGAGATCGTTGCATTACCGTGAGCAGCGCATCTTAGACAGCCCATGTCCGGGGCGGTACCATGCGGTCTTTCCAGCGTGAGGACATTCCAGGATGCAGATACTGCTGACGGGCGGCTCCGGTCTCCTAGGGACTGAGCTTGCGAAACTCGTTGTCCCGCTAATAAAACCGGCCCGTAAAGAGCTGGATATTTCAGATGCCGCATCAGTCGCTGCCATGATCGACCAGTGGGCGCCCGATCTTATTATTCACGCAGCCGCTGCGACCGATAATCGCCAAATCGAAATCGATCCGACAGAGGCGGTGACGACCAATATTATCGGTACGGCACATCTTGCGGCAGCGTGCCTGGGTAGCCGCATACGTTTGGTCTATTTGTCGACAGATTACGTCTACAAAGGCGATCAGGGTGTCTATACAGAATCTGATGAATTGGCACCAAGCAATCTGTATGCGTGGACAAAGTTAGGGGGGGAGGCTGCCGTACGCGCTGTGCCGAACCATCTGATTATCCGCACAAGTTTCGGGCGCGGCAAGTTTGATTATCCTGCCGCGTTTACGGATAAGTGGTCGTCGAAAGAGTATGTCGATATCATCGCGCCCGATATTCTTGCAGCAGCCATGAGTCCGTTAACCGGCGTCGTCAATATTGGCGGTCCAAAACGGTCTCTTTATGAATATGCCAAAGAACGGAATCCGGATGTGAAACCCATTGAACGACAGCAATCAAGCCATGATTCGCCGGCAGACACGTCGATGGATCTGTCTCGCTGGACCGATTATAAGGCGGGGCGGGATGTCGTTCGGGGCGTCAATGAATGCCGCCTATGCCGCAGTCCCGATCTGGTCAAATATCTCGATCTTGGCATGCTGCCGCTTGCCAATAACCTGGCATCGTCCGCAGGTGATGCCTGGGCGATGCAACGGTTTCCGATGCAGGTGCTCTACTGTCGTGAATGTTCGCTGTCCCAGTTATCGGTCGTCATTGATCCGCGAGTCCTGTTTTCGCACTACACCTATCGATCGTCTGTGAACAAGGGCTACATCAAGCATTGTCGTGCAATGGCCGATTCCACCGGTGAACTATTGAGCCTGGGTCCTGAGGATCTGGTCGTCGATATTGCGGGAAATGATGGGGCATTGTTGGGCGAGTTCATAGAAGTACTTGGTGTCAATGTATTGAATGTTGACCCTGCCGAAAATATGTCCGCAATTGCGGAATCACGCGGCGTGCCAACGATGAACAAATTTTGGTCCGGAAAGGTTGCTAAGGAGATTGTAGAAAAACATCAAAAGCCGAAATTGATCACCGCGACGAACGTTTTTGCTCATGTCGACGATGTGCACGAATTTTTCGAGGCGGTGCAAGCCTGTGTACACGAAGACGGTGCGTTGATGCTGGAGTTTCCCTACGGGGTGGACTTCATTGAGCACATCGAATTCGACACGATTTATTTCGAGCACTTGAGTTATGTGCTGATCCAGCCGGTCGTTCGATTGGCAAAACAAACTGGTCTGGAAGTGTTTGATGTACAAAAACAGGACATTCACGGCGGCACCGTAAGAGTATTTCTGGGTCATCAAGGGCGGCATACGGTTAACGAATCCGTTGCTGTTTTCCTCGCTGTCGAGAAGGACGGCGGTTATCACAGCGAAGATAAGTATCTGACCTGGAATCGCGATATTGATCATCTGATCGCAGAATTATCGCGCGAACTCAGAATATTGAAGCAAGGTGGCGCAAAGATTGCGGCCTTCGCTGCATCGGCCAAGGGAAATACTTTGCTCAATTCCTGCGGACTTGATGCCAATACTATTGATTACATTGTCGATGACACGCCGGAAAAGATCGGCCGCTTTTCACCGGGTAACGGTATTGCGATCGTTGACCGATCTGTTTTGGAATCAGATCCACCGGACTACCTGGTCATTCTAGCCTGGAATTTTGCCGAAGAAATTATGGCCAATACCAGCGCTTATCGTGAAAACGGCGGCAAGTACATTTTGCTCATTCCATCGTTTAAAGTAGTAGATGCGTAATGGCGGAGCGATTCTGTGGATAGTCAAGCAAGTAAGGGCATCATTCTCGCCGGGGGCACCGGGTCGCGACTGCATCCGCTGACTTTGTCGGTTAGCAAGCAGTTAATGCCGATTTACGATAAACCGATGATCTACTATCCGCTGTCGACTCTGATGTCGGCCGGTATCAGGGACATTCTCATTATCACGACGCCTGGAGATCAGGCGGCATTTCAACAGCTCCTTGGCGATGGTCGTTCGTGGGGGATTTCTTTGTCATATGCGATTCAGCCGGATCCGGGCGGTCTCGCGCAAGCATTCATTATTGGTGAAGAATTCATTGCAGGCGAGTCGGTCTCATTGGTTCTCGGCGACAACATATTCTATGGCCATGGTCTGGCAGATCAGTTACAACTTGCGGCGAATCGCGAAAACGTTGCGACGGTATTTGCGTATCACGTCAATGATCCCGAACGTTACGGCGTCGTGAATTTTGACGCCTCGGGGATGGCCCTGGGAATTGAAGAGAAACCGGCAGAACCAAAATCGAACTATGCTGTAACGGGACTCTATTTTTACGATGCCCGTGTGGTCGAGATGGCCAAGCGCCTGAAACCTTCAGAACGTGGCGAGCTGGAAATTACTGATATCAATCGACTCTATCTCGAGGATGGCACGTTGCAAGTCGAGGTGCTGGGTCGAGGTGCGGCGTGGCTGGATACGGGAACACACGAATCACTATTGGAAGCGGCTCAATTTGTGCAGATCATTGAACATCGGCAGGGCCTGAAAATTTGTTGTCCCGAAGAGATAGCCTATAAGAACGGTTTTATTGACGCGGCACAGGTGGAAACGCTGGCAGCGCGATTGGGAAAGAGCGGCTACGGTGAGTACTTGCGTCGGATGCTCAAAGATCCGACGTTCTAATGAAATTTACCCCATCCCAGATTCCAGCGGTCGTGATCATAGATCCGCACGTTCACGAAGATAATCGCGGTTTCCTGATGGAAACCTGGCGTGATGATGGTTATGCGGCCGCTGGCATTGAAGCAACTTTTGTGCAGGATGTTCATAGTCGCTCGGCACGTGGCACGGTGCGAGGCTTGCACTATCAAATTGAGCAATCGCAGGGAAAGTTGATTCGGGTTATTCGCGGTGAAGCCTTCGATGTCGCTGTTGACATTCGCCGTTCGTCGCCAACTTTCGGGCAGTGGGTTGGCGTCCACCTGTCGGAGAACAACCGAAAACTTATCTGGGTTCCGCCCGGGTTCGCACACGGTTTTATGATTACCAGCGAATCCGCCGATTTTGAGTATCGAATGACTGACTATCATGCGCCACAGTATGGGCGAACGATCCGCTGGGACGACCCCGAGATTGGCATTGACTGGCCAGCGCAGGAGGGTATCGAACCATTGATGTCGAGCGCGGATGAAGGCGGTGTCTTACTCAAGGACGCAGAGGTTTATGCGTAAATTACTGGTCACTGGGGGCGCGGGCTTTATTGGCGCCAACTTCGTGCATTACTGGAAGCGAAAATATCCTGACGATGAGATCATCGTGTTGGATTTGCTAACTTACGCAGGGAATATGGCGAATTTGCAGGGGCTGGAACGAGAGTCCGACTATCGCTTCGTCCATGCAGACATTGTGGACCAGGACGCCATGACGTCGCTTTTTGTTGAGCATCGTATTGATACGGTGGTGCATTTCGCTGCCGAATCACATGTTGACCGATCCATTCACGAACCAGACGCATTCATCCAGACGAATGTCATTGGGACTCACAATCTTCTGCGTGCGGCGAAACAGGCCTGGCTCGACAATGACAATGCGCCGAGCAGTCATCGATTTCATCATGTATCGACGGACGAGGTGTACGGCACACTGGGCCGAGATGATCCGGCGTTCTGCGAAACGACGCCGTATGCCCCGAATTCGCCGTACGCTGCGAGCAAGGCTGCATCTGATCATCTAGTGCGCGCCTATCATCATACGTACGGTCTTGAAGTTACGACCAGCAATTGCTCGAATAACTACGGGCCGTATCAGTTCCCTGAAAAACTCATCCCTTTGATGATCGTCAATGCTCTTACGGGTCAATCATTACCGGTTTACGGCGACGGGTCGAATATTCGTGATTGGCTATATGTAGAAGATCATTGTCGTGGTATCGATTTGGTCATGTCGAAAGGTACGATTGGGGAAACCTACAATATAGGTGGCAATAACGAACGTGCCAATATCGATATTGTTAAAGATATTTGTGCACGTATCGACGCGGTTTTCGAAAAACATCCGGAGCACGCAGAAGCGTACCCCGATGCACCTGCGGCAAACGGCACGCCAACCGAGTCTTTGATTACCTTCGTGAAAGATCGGCTTGGGCATGACTGGCGTTATGCGATCGCTGCGGAGCGTTCGGAATCCGAGCTTGGTTATGCACCGATTGAGAGTTTCGATACCGGCCTTGATCGTACGATCAGCTGGATGTTGGAAAATGAATTGTGGTGGCGAAGTGTCACGGACGGCAGTTATCGAGACTGGCTGGAAACGAACTACGATTGATTTATCTGCGCCCTCGGACTCAGCCACGAGTGGTTCTTCAAGGCACCCCAGTAGTAGCTCAGTAAGCCGCTTAACACGCCCGTGCGGACGTTAAGGGTGGCTACCTGTCTCGCCGTAAGAAGGTCAAGCAGGAATGCCACGACCAAGCCGGGTAAACGTAGCAGCGGAATCAAAAAATGAATGATGAATCGTGCTAACGGTTTGGCGTGCCTGGCGTTGTAAACGTGTTTGGAAATTATAACTTCGAGCTTTGTCATCGATTTGACCGCAACATTAATTCTGCTCGATCCACCGTGCGCATGAATTACCTGAACGTTTGGAGTGTATGCGACGCGCATGCCTAGATCGTGCGCGCGTCTACATAAGTCTGCATCCTCGACATACATCCAGAAATCGGGAGACCAGCCGCCAATCGCATCATAGCCAGCTCTATCAACCAGCAGGCACGAACCTGTTACCCAATCGCAGAAGACCAACTCTTCATAGTCCGTTCGTGGGTCTGGCTTGCGCTCTGGAAAAATGACGCGTCGCAATGATTTCAAAATCTTGCTTTGATTCACCCAATCAGGGAATTCGTCAAAAACCTTTTGCGGTTTTCCGTCCACACCGATCTGCTTGGGTGAGAGTAGGGCAATCTGCGAGTCTTTTGCTTTCTCGTTGATCAATTCGCGAATTTGGGTGGCGGTCGCAATCACGTCAGGGTTCATGAACAAGAGCTGTTCGCCACTTGCCTCTTTGACGCCAATGATGCAGCCGAAACCGAAGCCACTGTTGACTGGGTTAGCGACCAGACGAACCCAGGCATTTTTCTGTTCAAAAGCGGAGAAGGAGGCGGGTTCCGATTCGTTATCGACAATTATAATTTCCCAATCGGAAGGAAAATCGTCCGCAAGTGCGTCAAGGGCGTTTTGCAAATGCCCCCATGCACGGTAATTGACGATGATGATCGATAACTTCATCTGAGGCGTCATTCACCCCACGTGCGTGACAGGTAATAGACCAGCAGCCCGGAGCCGATGATGCCGATGCCGAATAGTCCTTCAACCGGGCGCGTACTCAGAACAAAAGCGAGTGTCCAGCCGGTGAGCGATAGGTAAATGATCGGCGGCAAAGGATAGAGAAACGTCCGATAAGGACGTGGAAGATCGGGTTGCCGGTATCGCAATACGAAGACGCCCAAGACCGTTGCGAAACTGTTGAGCGCCAATGTGAACCCGGCGAACACCAAAATCGATTCGAAGCTGGAGCTAACAATAAAGGCGATGGCCAATATAGATTGGGTGTAGATAGCGAAGCTCGGAATTCCATCGGAATTGGTTTTGCCTAAAAAACGAAGCGCTCGAAAATCTTCGCCAATAACCTGCAAAACTCTTGGGCCTGCTATCGTCATCGCACTGACGGTCGAAATGAGCAGCGTTGCCAGGATCAAGCCGGTAAATTTGCCGCCTAATTCGCCGAAAGCCGCTTGAGCGGCGATGAGGCCGATTTCGAGCTGCCCCGTCATCGAGTCGATAGAAGCGGAATACAGGAATACGTAATTTAAGGCGATGTACAGGCCGGTCACGACTAGTGTGCCGATCAAAAGGATTCCGGGAAGCTGCTTCTGGGGATTCTCGAGTTCGCTGCTCAGGTAGGTCGCGGCATTCCATCCGGTATAGGCATAACTCACATAGATCAGCGAAACCGCAAAAGCGCCGCCCGTCATGAGTGCCCCATCACCACTCGATGGTAAGAACTGGACGGGCTGCGGTTGATCGGTTCCTACAATTGCGGTGACGCAGAAAACGACAATCACGCCTACCTTAAGAAGGGTGAAGACCATCTGCAGTCCGCTGGAACTGCGTCTGTTTCTGGCATGAATGATCGCTAAGGCAATCACCAATCCTGCGGCCAGAAGTTTTTCAACCCAGGCGGGAGTATCACTTGCGGTAACCGATGTCGCATACGCTGCAAATGTTATGGCGGCCAATGCCGATGGGCCGGCAAAGCCAATCGTCGCAGAGGTCCAGCCGGATATGAATCCAACGGCCGGGTGGTAAATTCGTGACAAGAAATTGTATTCGCCGCCCGAGCGGGGCATCGCCGCGCCAAGCTCTGCATACGTCATTGCGCCGCAAACAGCGATCAGTCCGCCGATTGCCCAGAGCATAATAATGACAAAGCCGGATTGAATATCCAGTAACTGAAATCCAAGGCTGGTGAATACACCAGTGCCGACCATATTGGCGATGACTACGGCGGTGACGGTCGAAAACTTAAATTTGGTGGCTGACATTCGGTGCGGCTAAGTCCGTTCGCTAATATTTACATTAAGTTGTTATTAAACAGTTATTTATATAATACTGTTAAAGTAAAGTATCACTATTGTGGTTTAGACTTTCAGCGTAAATTTGTCTGCATCAGCAGCGAATGCGAAGCGCTCCCGAAATTTGTTGAGCAGATCGAGATCGAGACTGGCGGTGGCGCTGCCTTCTGCGTCACCAAGATCTGCCAGTTCGTTGCCCAGATAGTCGATGATGGCGCTTCCACCGATATAGGGGTGGTCATTGCCATCCTTCCCCACTCGATTGACGCCCGCTAGGAAGCTGAGATTTTCGATCGCGCGCGCGCGTAACAACGTCGCCCAGACGTTATGACGCGCACTGGGCCAGTTAGCGACGTATAACAAAAGGTCATAGTTGTCTCGGTTACGACTCCAGACGGGGAATCGTAAGTCATAGCAAACCATGGGGCATATGCGAAAACCGTTTAGCTCAAAGACGGCGGTTTCCATTCCCTGGGCATAGTGATTGTGCTCGTCGGCCAGTCGAAAAAGATGGCGCTTGTCGTAAGTGTGTAACGACCCGTCGGGTTTGGCGCAGATAAACCGATTGAAGTACTGATCGTTCTCCGAAATTATCAAACTGCCACAGATTGCGGCTGATTTTTGAGCGGCCCAACGCCGCATCCAGTCGACAGAATCACCGTGCATCGTTTCGGCAAGATTTGGCGCATCCATCGAAAATCCGGTTGTGAACATCTCCGGCAATACGACGAGATCTGTTTTGGCATCGATTGCGGCAAGGGCACTATCGAATTTTTCCCGGTTAGCGCTGGCATCATGCCAATGCAAATCCGCTTGAACGATCGTGATGTCTAGAGTTGGCATAGTCTTTCGGCGGCTTCTTCGAGCATGGCGTCATCTTTCGCAAAACAAAACCGCAACTGGTGACCTGCGACAGGATCTGCACAAAAAACCGAAATGGGGATGGAGGCAACGCCTATTTCTCGCGTCAAGCGTTTTGCGTAAGACACGTCGTCTTCCTCTGAAATTTCGCTGTAGTCGAGCATTTGAAAAAACGTTCCATTTGTCGGGCGTAACGTAAATCGTGAGTCTGCGACCAGTTCGCAGAAGCGGTCACGTTTTTCTTCATAAAAGCGGGGTAGCCGTGCATAGTGCTCGGGATTGCTGGGTAGATAGTCACCCAATGCATGCTGAATAGGTGAGACGACGGTATAGCAAACCCACTGGTGAATTTTTCGGAACTCAGCAGTCAACTTTACCGGGGCGACGCAGTAGCCAACTTTCCAGCCTGTCGCATGGTAGGTTTTTCCAAACGAGGAAACCACGAAGGTGCGTTCCCAGAGTTCATCGTGTCGCAGCAAGTTCTGGTGCTCGTGGTCGTCAAAAACGATGTGTTCGTAGACCTCATCGGACAATAGGTAGATGCCGGTGTCGCGTACGACCTCCGCGAGCGTGTCTAAGTCGTCGCTCGTCAGAATGACGCCCGTCGGATTGTGCGGAAAGTTGACGATAAGAAGTCGTGTGCGTTCGTTGATGGCCTGACGCAGGCGATCCCAGTCGATGTGATAGTCTGGGACATCAGCGGATTTGATGAGCGGAATGTGAATGGTCTTGCCGCCGGCCAGCGTGACGGATGGCTCGTAAGAGTCGTATGCCGGATCGAACACGATGACCTCGTCACCGGGATGAACCGTTGCCTGGATGACACTAAATAGTCCTTCCGTGGCGCCATTGCACACCGTAACTTCGTGCTCGACATCGACATCGACATCGCGGCCATAGAGCGATGCCACTTTCTCACCGATGGCGCGGCACAACTTGGGGAACCCGGTCATCGGCGCGTATTGGTTGCCGCCATTGTTTAGATGATGCGTAATCAGGTTGAGCAGGGCCTGATCAGGATTGAAACTTGGAAAGCCCTGCGACAGGTTAATCGCATCGCACTCATCCGCCAGGCCGCTCATGATGGCGAAAATGTCGTGCCAGTCGCCGGTAACTTGGAATCCATCAATTTACTCGTCGGTGCTTCGCTAGAATTAAGACAACGGCGGAATTTGCCAACCGTCAGGTATGGGTCCCTGGTCGGCAATAATCTCGCGGTGATGACTCCAGGTGATTTGGATCGCTTCCGTGGTGCCGATTCCCGCACCGCGCGGATCTCCACCGGGGCCAAACCAATGATTTTGCGGTGCACCAGTGGTGCGGCCGCGAATGCCACAATAAGTCGTTCCGTTAACGGTCGCGCCGAGGACGGCATTTTGAAATTCGAAATCGCTGCTAACCACGGCGGCAGTCAGGTGATGTGACATACGCTCGAGAATGTCGAGAACCTTGGGCAGATCACCGTTACTCCAAGAGACGATGACCTGGAATGGGCCAAACAACTCCGTCATGACAAGCTCGAAGTGTTCGCCAGCCGCTTGCTCGATGGGTACGCGAATCGCTGTTGCCTGCACCGATCCGTAACAGTCCGGAATCGTATGGCCTTCCAGTGGCTGTCCGCCAAACAGTAATTCAGCGCCCGGAATCGCCATGACGGAATCGACGTGCTGATTTATTTCATCGTTGTTCCAGGTGAGGACCGGTCCCAGCGAAAGATCATCGAGGCTTCTGCGAGCAGCAAGTTCCTTGAGTTTAGGCAATAACGCCTCGGTCCAGTTGTCGTGAACCAAAATAATGCTCTGCGCTGAACATTTTTGCCCAGATGCGTTGTAGGCATCTTCATCGCACTGCCAGGCGACATAGTCGAGCCATTCCGCGTGATAGTCAGGTCCAATGACCTTCCAGTCGAAGCCAGCGTCTTCAATGCGCACGGCGCCATTCATCACTGACGAAAGATGTTCAGCCACGCCACTTGAACCTGTGAATTGAATGAGTCTGATATCATCTTTTGCGGCATCGATCAGCTCGCCCATGACCTTTCCACGACATTGGATTACGTCCAGGTCGTTGGGATCAAGACCGGCAGCGATTAACAGTCGTACAAACTGTTCCAGAACGGCGCTGACCTTGGATTCAGGTTTGACCAGCGGCCGGTTGCCCATCGCTAGCGCACCCAAGAGTTGTAATGCGGGAATTTCCAGCGGAAAATTGAATGGTGCAATGATCACGACAGGGCCATATGGCCAGCGGTAGCCGCGGGATTCCTGACCCGTGTGGTTGCCAGGATTGGAAAAGCCCCGCGCGAGAAATCGGACGCCATCGCCGCCCAAATTTTCTAGGAAAATACGGGTTACCACGACCTCACCCAGACACTGATTCCAGCTTTTGGGCATCACACGTTGGGTGAGTTTGGTGAAATACGCCTCAATGTCGGGATCCGCCAGCATGGCGGCGGCCCTAGTGCAGACCCCGCCGAGATAGACGTATCGGTCCGGATTCTTTAATGGGTTATGCACACCGGATTTTGGGCAGCTTTTAAGGCCTGCGATGTAGGGTCCATGTTCCCGAGTATCGGGAATTTTGAGGAAAGTCTCGCCATTCATTGGGTCGACAATTCCTTCGTATTCGCCGTCGACACCTACCCATTCTCCACCCACGAGATTCTGCAGGATGCCCGGGTCGGCGCCCGTCATGCCATCATATGGATCGATAGTCGCGAAATCGGGTATTTGGCTCATATTGGTCTCCGGATTTTTATGCGCCTTCGTTGGCGCAGTTAGACCGAGAGGATAGCGAATCGGGGCTACAGTTGCAGGTAAAATCTGTCTATCCAGTAATACTTCGTTGTGTCGTAACGACGTTGAGGCGATAATCGCCGACGGTCCGCGTCGGCTTCCCCGCGACGGCTATCCGTGAACCCCGTCAGGCCTGGAAGGGAGCAGCGGCAACGGTGACGCCGGGTGCCGGGGAGCGGCTGGCGCGGGCCACTTTTTATAAAACTTTATCGGCGTTTAGACTGTGTGCCGGAGGCCGCTTTGGTTACACTGGTCGTCCACGTTAAATCACAAAACAAACTCGGCAGTCCGATCCACTCATGAGCTATCTTGTCCTTGCCCGAAAATGGCGCCCAAAGAATTTCCTGGAAACCGTGGGCCAGGAGCACGTGCTCAAGGCACTTTCAAATGCGCTGGATACGGAGCGTCTCCATCATGCGTATTTGTTTGCCGGAACCCGAGGTGTTGGCAAGACGACCATTGCTCGAGTTTTTGCCAAAGCACTCAATTGCGATACGGGAATCACTTCCAAACCCTGCGGTGAGTGCAGCGCGTGTAAGGAGATTGATGAGGGGCGATTTGTCGACTTGATCGAGGTCGATGCCGCGTCCAAAACCAAGGTCGATGACACGCGAGAGCTCCTGAACAATGTTCAGTATGCGCCAGCACGGGGCCGATTTAAGGTGTACTTGATTGACGAGGTGCACATGTTGTCCAAGAGTTCTTTTAACGCGTTGCTAAAAACGTTGGAAGAGCCGCCGCCGCACGTCAAGTTTTTGTTGGCGACGACGGATCCGCAAAAATTGCCAGTGACTGTTCTGTCCCGCTGTCTGCAATTTAATCTGAAGCGTCTAACGCCTGCGCTGATTCGCGAACGTTTGGAACTCATATGTAAGGAAGAATCTATCCAGTTTGAGTTAAGTGCGCTGACAATGATTGCGCGCGCTGCTGATGGCTCATTGCGGGACGCTTTGAGTCTTCTTGATCAGGCCATAGCGTTTTGTGGCGGGAACGTAGCGGAAGACTCGGTTGCGTCGATGCTCGGTACGATTGATCGCCAATATGTCGGCCGACTCGTTAGTTTTCTGGCAAGTGATGATGCGCCCGGTTTAATGGGGGTGATTGCTGAAATCGATGAACAATTTCCTGACTATGGTCGGTTGCTTGAAGACCTGAGCAGAATTCTGCAGCGTATTGCGGTTTACCAAAGTGTTGGCGTGGTCGATCAGGAAGATGAAGTGGATGAGGCCGAGATTGCCGATTTTGCCGAACGCATAAGCGCGGAAGATGTGCAGCTTTTTTACCAAATTGCCTTACTAGGAAAGCGCGATATACATCTCGCTCCAGATCCGCGCTGTGGTACCGAAATGACGCTGTTGAGGATGCTGACGTTTCAGCCCAGTGGACCGACGGCAGAAGGCCAAGGCCAATTGAAGCGGCAAGCGGGCACGCCTGGACCGTCGAACGACGGTCATCGTCATGCCAAGTCAGAAGTTTCCGCGCAGAAGTCGGTGCCTGCGATGCAGTCGCCTGCGCCCGTCGCGAAAGAACCCACTGCAACTATTGCGCCGGCGACGGCTTGGCAAGAACCTGAGTGGTCCGATCTCTTAGGGAAGCTCGCATTGTCTGGCGTAAGTCGGCAACTGGCGAGCAATTGCGCCTATATTCGTCGCGACAGCAAAACGATTCATCTGAGCCTGGATGGCCGTTCTGAGTCTTATCTCACACGGTCGCGTCAAACCGCGATAGCGGATGCTTTAAGCCAATATTTTGGCGAAGAGCTTAGAGTGGATATCAGCATCGGTGTGGTCGAGGTTGAAACGCCGGTGCAAAAAGAAGCACGCCAGGAATCTGAGGCCATAGACGACGCACGGGCAGGTCTGGAAGCCGATCCGAATGTCAAAGCACTGAAGGATATGTTCGGTGCCGAGTTGGTGGCCGACTCGGTCGAACCCATTACTAACAATTCTGCGAACCAGGAGTAGGAACATGAAAGGCGGTATCGGTCAGCTCATGAAACAGGCGCAACAAATGCAGGCTGACATGCAAAAGGCGCAGGAAGAAATGGCGAATTTAACCGTCGTTGGTGAATCGGGTGCGGGCATGGTGCGAATAACGATGACGTGTAAGCACGAAGTTCGCGGACTTGAAATCGACGCTGCGCTTGTCGGTGACGATAAAGACATGTTGGAAGACTTAGTGATCGCCGCGTTTAATGATGCGGTGCGACGTGTTGAAAAAATGACTCAAGAAAAATTTTCCGGTATGACGTCGGGATTGAATTTGCCGCCCGGCATGAAACTCCCATTCTGAACGTTCGCAATCGATGTCATTTTCTCCGCTCCTAATGCGATTAATCGATACTCTGCGCTGCATGCCCGGAGTTGGTCGAAAGTCGGCGCAACGCATTGCGTTTCATTTGCTTGAACGAGATCGCGTTGGCGCTGATGAACTGTCTGGTGCATTAGCAGAAGCCGTAAAAGGCATTGGACATTGCAAACGTTGCCGCATGTTGACGGAGCATGACACTTGCAATATATGCGCAGCGAGTGGCCGCGACGAAAAACTGCTGTGTGCGGTTGAATCGCCTGCCGACGTTATGGCAGTGGAAGATGCAACGGGTTACCGCGGTATGTACTTTGTTCTGATGGGACACCTATCGCCGCTTGATGGGATTGGTCCAGCCGAGCTCGGTATGTCGTTGCTCGAAAAACGGCTTCAAGATGGCGTAGTTGATGAGTTAATTATTGCGACGAATCCAACTGTCGAGGGCGACGCTACTGCGCATTTTTTGGCTGATTTGGCGGGCAAGCACAATGTGCAGGCCAGTCGCATTGCGCATGGCATACCGCTGGGTGGCGAACTTGAGTTTGTAGATGGCGGGACGTTATCGCATGCGTTCTTCGGTCGCCAAGTTGTTGATTAAGGCTTCGCCCGCTGAAGCGATTGTTTGACTTACCATCGAGGATGCGCAAATGACTGATACTGATTGTCTGTTTTGTAGGATCGTGTCCGGCGAGATAAATGCCGATGTCATCTATGAAAATGATCAGGTGATTGCATTTCGGGATATCAATCCTCAGGCGCCTACGCATGTGCTGGTCATTCCGCGCAAACACATTGCAACAGTTAATGAATTAGAAGATGTTGATCGGGACATTGCGGGCGCGCTACACCTTGCAGCGAGAGATATTGCCAAACAAGAGGGTATTGCGGAGGATGGATTCCGTACTGTTATGAATTGTAATTCGGCAGCAGGGCAAACAGTGTTTCACATTCACCTGCATGTATTAGGGGGTCGTGAACTGGGTTGGCCACCGGGATAGCGTTCGGGAATCTCTGATTAATTCGTTTATGGTCACTTCGTCTACCAATGTAAAAGAGTGCGCGGGCGAAAGGTGTGAATTGATTTTTGCAGGTGAATCTCGAGTATCGACCTTGCAATAAATGTCAGTTCGCAACGACCGGCGCGCCCGTTTAAAGTTTTTTGGGCGAACTGGGCCGACCGGATAAAAATTCGGTCAGTCGAATTTGTCAGCTAATTTCTGGGTCGTGTTTCTAAGTCGCCTGTAGCTCTCGTATCGGCGTGTACTTATCGTGCCTTCATCGACGCCGTTTTTGACGGCACAATTCGGCTCGCGTAAATGAATGCAATTCGCGAAACGGCAGTTCTGATCGTGTTCTCGGATTTCACGAAATCCTTGGCTGATATCTTGGATGTTTTCGATTGACGGTGCGTAGTCGCGCACGCCTGGCGAATCGATCACTGCGCCACCACCGGCAAATTCGAGCATGACGGAATTGACGGTAGTGTGTCTGCCTTCGCCGCTGCCTTTCGAGAGTTCGCCGGTGCGTTGCTCTCCATCGCGAATAATTTCGTTAATCACGCTCGATTTTCCGACACCAGACTGACCCACAATGATTGCGATCTTGCCGTCCACTAAAGCTTCAATTTGTGACAGGTTTGCACCGCTTTCGGCGCTGCAAGTCAGCACGGAATAGCCGATTTTCGCGTAGTCATCGAGAATGGCCTTTGTGTCGCTCGAGGGATCCCGAAGATCACTTTTATTCAACACAACGGCAGCTTTCGCATCCATGAATTCGGCTGCAGCAATATAGCGGTCAACAATAAACCAGTCCGGTTCGGGTTCAACTGCAGCCATCGCGATGATCAGATCAAGATTGGCGGCGAGAATTTCTTTTCGTCCGCGATTGTTTGGACGATTGAGCTCGTTTCGCCGGGAGCAAATAGAGGTGATGAGCCAATCCGGTTCATTCTGAATGGGCTCAGCGATGACCCGATCGCCACAGACCGGGCGTATTTTCTTTCCTTTAATACGTGCATTAATTTCGCCGTGATGTTCGAGTTGCAGGGTCATCCGCCGGCTGTAAACGCCGACGACCAGACATTCTTGCTGCACTTCAACAGTCATGTTCTTGAGGTTAAATTTTGAGTCGTCGACATATCGCTAGAGTATGCGCTCCGCCAAGGAGGCTTGCACCCTCTGACGCTGCTACACTACGCGCCGATAGCAGGGTTTTAGCAACTCAGGAAGCGCATGGAAGATATTAACAACGATACCGTTGGAGACAGGTCGACCAATCTAATCTGGATTGATCTTGAAATGACGGGGCTGGATACCAATAGTGATGCGATCATCGAGATTGCGACCATTGTTACCGATTCGGACTTGAATGAAATCGCCACTGGACCGGAATTGGTCATTCATCAGCCACAACCCATGCTCGATGGAATGGATGCTTGGAATACGAAGCAACACGGTGAGTCTGGATTGACGCAGCGTGTTCTCGATTCCGAGATCTCCTGCACGGATGCTGAAGTCAGCACGTTACAATTCCTGCAAAACTACGTCGAATTTGGAAAATCGCCGATGTGTGGCAACAGTATTTGCCAAGATCGCCGTTTCATGGCTCGACTAATGCCCGATCTCGAGGTGTTTTTTCACTACAGAAACCTTGACGTCAGTACGCTGAAGATTCTCGCCAGTTTGTGGAAGCCGGACGTGGCGGCAGGATTCTCGAAGGAGTCCTCACATCGAGCATTGGATGACATCCGGGATTCGATTGCCGAGTTAGCGTATTACCGAAAAACAATGTTCATTGTTTAGCGTAATGGGGCTGTGTCGGTGACAGAAAAACAAAACGCGCCCGCGACCGAGCGAAATCGTGACGCAATCCTTGACGTGTTGGCGCGTGAGTTTCGTGCAGTTACGTCGGTGCTAGAAATTGGCTCCGGCACCGGTCAGCACGCCGTGTTTTTTGCCGAGCGTTTTCCGACACTGCGTTGGCAGACCAGCGATCGCATTGAGAATCATGTCGCAATTAATGCCTGGGTCGAAAACGCAGGATTGGACAATGTCTTGCCACCGCTCGTTGTCGATGTCCTTGAGGTCGATAGTGTGCCAGGAGACTACGACGGAATTTTTTCTGCCAACACGGCGCACATCATGAGTTTCGCAGCTGTTATCCGGATGTTCGAATTCGTTGGACGAGTATTGAGCGCCGAGGGCTTGTTTTGTTTGTACGGACCATTCAATCTGAACGGCGAATTTACCAGCGCGAGTAACGCGGCATTTGATCGCTCGTTGAAGTCACAAGACGCGTTGATGGGCATACGCGACCTGGAGGCGCTCGTCGATCTTGCCGGGCAGAACGGTATGCGCGAACTAAGACGGTATACAATGCCAGCGAACAATATGCTCATCGTATGGCAGAAGGGTAGATGACGTCATGAGTGAATCAATCGTCCATCAGGGTGGCTGCCATTGCGGCAACGTTCGATTTGAATTTGACGCGCCTGCGGAATCGGTTTTGAGTGAATGCAATTGCAGTGTTTGCCATATGAGTGGGTACCTGCATTTGTTTGTTGATAAATCGGCATTTCGACTGGTGGCCAGTGAAGACGAATTGTCGTGTTATGAGTTCAATACCGGTGTCGCCAAACATTATTTTTGCCGAAATTGTGGCATCAAGTCATTCTACATTCCGCGCTCGCACCCGCACGGCTATAGTATCAATGCGCGGTGTGTTGATTCCGGGACGTATACATCGGAATCGATCAAGGGGTTTGATGGCGCGAATTGGGAGGAAAACATTCACCTTCTTAGAAAGTCGCGTGAATCGTCGTAATATGGCGACAGTTTCTCACTCTGAGTAAAAGCTACTGGTGCGTAAAATGTTGATGCCTTATAGTTGCTGCACTTGTGGGACGTGAATCGCAATTCGTGAAAATTAAAGAGATGAAAAATAAATTCTTCAAACAATTACTGATACTTGCCATTACGCTGGGAATGGCGACGATGGCATTTGGGCAGTCGGCTTGGATCAGTGATCAATTCGAGGTCATGCTTCGTACCGGTCCGAGCACAACAAATGCTATTCAGCTCATGGTTGATAGTGGCACGGAGCTCCAGATTCTGGGCGAGGATGCAGATGCGGGTTACACCCAGGTAAGAACGGGTGGCGGCACTGAAGGATGGGTGCTCACTCGTTATCTGATGAACGAGCGTTCGGCGAGACAGCAGCTCATTACCGTGACTCAGCAGCTCACTGACGCGACTTCGGACAGTTCCGGGCTGGGTAGCCAGCTTAGCGCAATTCGCGGCCAGCACGATGAGGCGACCCGCCAGATTCAGCTGCTGCAGCAGGATAAGGAGCGGTTGCAATCCGAGGTCGACGCAATTTCGGCTAAAGCGGCAAATACGCTAGCCATCGATCGACAAAATCAGAACCTTCAGCAACAGCTGACCGCTGCAGAAATCAAAGCCAGCACGCTCGAGCAAGAAAACGATACGCTTGGGAGCAAGACAACACGCAACTGGTTTATAGCAGGCGCGCTTGTTTTGATCGTAGGCATTGTGCTGGGCTTAATTTTGCCGCGAATGAAGTTTCAAAAACGTTCGCGCTACGATTCTTTTTAGCTCAGCAATGTTGGGCGGCTGATCTCTAATCTTGCAGAGAAGCCCTAGACAGTTTCCCCGGCGAGGAACATCCAGGTCTCAACAACGGTATCGGGATTGAGTGACATACTCTCGATCCCTTCATCAAGAAGCCAGCGAGCGAAATCCGGGTGATCAGACGGACCCTGGCCACAAATTCCGATATATTTACCGCGAGCCAGGCAGGCACGGATCGTCATTGCGAGCAGTGCTTTGACGGCTTCGTCTCGTTCATCAAATAGATCTGCGATCAACGCGGAGTCGCGATCAAGCCCCAGAGTAAGTTGCGTCATATCGTTTGAGCCGATCGACATTCCGTCGAAGTGATCGAGGTATTGATCGGCGAGCAGGGCGTTCGTGGGCAATTCGGACATCATAATAATTTTGAGATCATCTTTGCTACGCTCCAGGCCATTTTCAGCCAATAAATCGATGACTTCCTTCGCCTGGGCGACTGTTCTCACGAACGGAATCATCAGCTGGACGTTGGTCAACCCCATTTCGTTTCTGACTTTCTTCAATGCCTCGCATTCGAGGTCGAAGCACGGTCGAAAACTTTCAGCGACGTATCGAGCGGCGCCTCTGAAGCCGAGCATCGGATTCTCTTCTGTAGGCTCGTACTTATCTCCACCAATCAGATTGGCGTATTCGTTGGATTTAAAATCGGATAAGCGAACAATGACCGGTTCCGGGGCAAAGGCTGCTGCAATGGTTGCCACGCCCTCCGCAAGTTTCTCAACGAAGAAGCCGACGGGATCGTCATAGCCGGCCATCTGTTCGTTGACCGCCAGTTTCGTGTCATCGTCGAGTTTATCATATTCGAGTAGAGCGTTTGGATGTACGCCGATCATGAGATTGATAATGAACTCGAGCCGTGCCAGACCGACCCCATGATTCGGAATGTTGGCAAAATCAAAGGCGCGGTCGGGATTGCCGACATTCATCATGATCTTCACCGGGATTTCCGGAAGCGAATCCAGTTCAATCTGCGATTCTTCAAGTTCGAGTTGGCCTTCATAGACGAAGCCCTCGTCACCTTCCGCACAACTGACTGTAACGTTCTGTCCATCCAGTATTGCAGTCGTTGCATCACCGCAACCTACAACCGCCGGAATGCCGAGTTCGCGCGCGATGATTGCCGCATGACAGGTTCGGCCGCCTCGATTAGTCACAATCGCGGCAGCTCGTTTCATGACCGGTTCCCAATCTGGATCCGTCATGTCAGAGATCAGTACGTCGCCAGGCTGGATTCGATCCATCTCGCTGACATCGCGTATAACCTTGGCCGTGCCCCGGCCAATCTTCTGTCCAATGCTTCTGCCGGTGGTCAGGATTTCTGAATGGGCTTTTAGGGTAAAGCGGTGGATAGTTCTACCACTTCGACTCTGGACGGTCTCGGGACGCGCCTGGAGGATGTACAAACGGCCGTCTGAGCCGTCTTTACCCCATTCAATGTCCATTGGGCGGTCGTAGTGCTTTTCGATTGTCACCGCGGTACGTGCCAGCGCTTCCACATCTGCATCACTTAACGAAAAGCGCATGCTGTCAGCTTCATCTACGTCGACTGTGTCGATCGTTTTGCCAGGTTCCAGGTTGTCGCTAAAGACCATCTTGATGGCTTTGCTACCCAGGTTCTTGCGCAAAATTGGATGCTTGTTGTTTTCTAATGCCGGCTTGTATACGTAAAACTCGTCCGGATTGACGGCACCCTGGACGACCGTTTCACCGAGTCCATAGGACGAGGTGATGAACACTGCGTCTCGAAATCCGCTCTCTGTGTCTAACGTAAATAAAACGCCGGCAGATCCGATATCGCTGCGCACCATATACTGCACGCCCACGGAAAGCGCGACTTGGGCGTGGTCAAAGCCCTGATGTACACGGTAGGCGATGGCGCGATCATTGTAGAGTGAGGCGAAAACTTGATGCATTGCGTCAATCAGGTGTTCGAATCCTCGAACGTTCAGAAAGGTCTCTTGTTGGCCGGCAAAAGAGGCGTCCGGCAAGTCTTCCGCAGTTGCCGATGATCGAACGGCAACAGTGATGTCGCGGCCGGCCGACATCTCATCCCACGCCATACGGACATCGACCATCAATTTGTCAGGGAGATCAGTATCAATGATCCAGTCACGGATCGTTTTGCCTGCCGCTGTTAGCGCAGAGATGTTGTCAACGTCGAGATCGGATAACAAAGCATTGATGCGCGCATCCAGTCCATCGGTTGCCAGAAACTCACGGTAGGCCGCGGAAGTTGTCGCGAAGCCACCGGGTACATCGACGCCGAGATTGCTCAGATTCGCAATCATTTCTCCGAGCGATGCATTCTTGCCACCAACTGTTTCAACATCCTGCATGCCCAGCTGATCGAGATTGATGATGTATGGCTGCAAGGCTAACTTCCTTGTGTTAATTCCTGAGAAATGGACAATTGATTAATTCGTAGGAACCGACAGTCTGCCGGGTAAGGCCAGCGGTGATCAGGGGCAAAATTCATAATGAGTGAGCGTACCGTGTTTTTTCTGTCTGACCAGACAGGTGTGACCGCCGAAACGCTTGGCCACAGTCTTCTTACGCAGTTTGATAGCCAAGGTTTGAAGCAAGTGACTTTGCCATTTATAGATAGTGAAGACAAGGCACTGGAAGCGGTTCAGAAGATAAATGCAGCGGCGGCGGCTGGCTCGCAGAGACCGATCGTATTCTCGACTTTGGTTCAGGATGATTTTCGTTTGATTCTGAAGGATGCCGAGTGTTTACACCTTGATATTTTTGACGTATTTCTCGAGCCATTGGAAAAAGAATTCGGTCAAAAATCGACTCATGAAGCGGGTCGGGCGCACGGCATGAGTGACATCGATAGCTACATGAAACGAATTGAGGCGACCAACTTCGCATTGGCCAATGACGACGGTGGGGCCACCAGAAACTACGAGGTGGCGGACATCATTCTGATCGGTGTATCGCGTTCAGGCAAGACGCCTACGTGTCTTTACCTCGCGCTGCAGTATGGCGTTTATGCGGCAAACTTTCCATTGACCGACGATGATTTCGACAATGGTACATTGCCTGACTTTCTTATTAGCCAGAAACAGAAATTGGTTGGCCTGACGATCGCGCCAACACGCCTGCAGCAGATTCGCAAGGAACGCCGCGCGTTAGGTCAATATTCGTCAGCAACGCAGGTTCGCTATGAACTGCGTGAGGCAGAAAAAATATTCAAAAAATATGGAATCCTGCACATCGACACGACGGAATTTTCCATTGAAGAAATTGCGAGCAGAATCCTCAACACTACCGGGGTTGAGCGTCGCGTACGACCGTAATATCTCGTTCAAAACTTCTTTTTTGAAATCGAAATTGCATCCCTTTTGATTTGCGGGTGCTGTGCTATATTCGAGGCATGTTACAAGATTATCAACTCGTGCCGGAAACAGTCGTTACGCCAGGGAGTTTCGTTGGCCTAATGACATTGTACGAGAGTAACTATTTGCGTCTGCTGCAACTCATTCCAGAGATTGAGCGTCTTGACGGTTGTTTCCGTTCGGTTGTGCCGGGTGATTGCGACTTGCATATGGATATTCTTGAACGCAGCCGCTATACCGTCACGTTATCGCTTTCGTACGTATTTCAGGAAGCCGGCAAGCGTATCGCTGATCCCGATATGAAAATTCGCCTTTATCTTGACGGCAACCTCGCAGAGGCGATGCGGTTCTCCGGTGATCACCGGCATACGGAGTTACGCAAGCTGTTCAGAGCGCACCGATTGGAACTGGACTCTCGATGGCATCGGAATATTATTTTGAACAAATGGCTTGAGTATCTTCATGATCAGGGGCATTTAATCCTCGAGCGGTAGTCCTCCCGCTCTCACAGGTCCCGAATTGCGCGTTCCTTAGCGCCAAAATGTCGATTGAATCAAAGACTCAGGCGTCAGCCCTTGTCATTATCTGTGCCTGTAATTCCACACATTCCACTGCGGCGCGATCGCCGGTTATGTAAACGAGGTGTAACTTGTCGAGTTTGACGGTAATTTTTGGTGGTTCGGAGGAAAAAGAACAGGACAGCGATAAGTTGATGGACCTGCACTGGAACCATGCCGAGCTTATAAAAGAGTTTGCTGGAATGCGCAATTAACAATTTCGTCTCCAAGACAAGATCAAGCAACAAGAAGGCGTGACCGCTCGATTGCAGCAAAAACTCGACCATTTGCAGGACTTACTGATTGATGCAGAGTTTTCTCACAACGTCGTCGTCTTTTATCAATTGCGTGGACTGGGATATCAGTGCGAAAGCAAACTCACGAAATTTGCCGAGCAGCTGAAACAGCAGCGAGAGCAGAAACGTCATCACACGCTGTTGAGTGACTGGCATGAAGGATTGCGTGAAGAATCCAAACAAGTCGAGCTTGAACTTTTGGAGATCCGAGATCTGAATTACCAGCTTGAAGATCAACTTCAGTCAGAGCAGCGCCGATTGACGACGATGAATGCGTTCACGCGGCTTTTTCGCAGCAGATCCGCAATGAAGCTCGTCGATTCGATTGCGACCCAGATTGAAACCACCGGACACGAGGAGATTGCAATACGGAATCGCCTCAGTGAAATTAAAGATCGTCAACCGCCGGATAACCAAGGTCTGGATATTGCCGCGAAACGCTCAATTAACCTGATGATTCTTTCATTTGCACAACAACTGTATTTACATTTCGACGACACCGGAATAGTGGGTCTTGTCAAAGAAGCAACGCAAAAAAGTGTTGGTTCGATTAACTACGGTTCACGCCACGAGTGTGATCAGGTGCTGGATAAAATTGACAATGACTTGGATGCCGTGGAGCACAGTGCTGAATTTATTGATGCCTTGCAGAAACGGGCCAAGATGCTACGTGAGCGAGCGGAGTTTTCGAATTCGACAGACGGTGTCCCGTTTGCGGGATCGGTTTCGACATTGATTAAGATTGATCCAAATGGCGTGGTCAGCCAACGCGACATTAATATCGCTAGTGAGAACTACTGGGGAATTTCCAAAGTCTATAGGCGCTATATCTAGCGGCGCGAAGTATTAGATGTCGGTTCGAAACATCTGCCGTCGAAGAATCAAGCGATCGAATTCGTCATCTATTGATTCGGTAATGGTTGAATCTTCCAACAACTCAACCGTCTCAGACACATCGTCAGTTCCAGCGATAGGAGAGGAGATAACACGGTCTTCGTCCGAGTTGCTTGCCTCATTCTCAGTTGAATCAAATATTTCGCGCAGTGCCGAGGCTACGCGCGGCGTCAAATAGACAAATGGAGTTGTGGCGTCACTGCCGATTGAGTCAGCAGAACTCAGAGATTCGATATCCGTAGCGCTATCCAGTATCGCAACATGATCGATGGGATGCAGTTTTGATGTTTCGAAATGCTGGTGGTTGGCAGGCGAGTTCGCCATGCGCGAGATGAGTTCGCAATCGGCTCTATTGATCGTTGCTGCGTAGGTGGTGCTGCTCAATCCAAACACAATCAATACGACTGCCGAAGCGATATGGCCGGCATCGGGTGACTTTTTCAGCGGATGGCTTTTTCCCACTATGATCTCTACTTGGTTTTGATTAGGTATGTTGGTGTTTTACTTAAGTATAACACCTGATCTTCGTCATGCAAGCTGGCATCATCTGCGTCAGATTTTAGTTATTGCTACCGCTTCGTGCGGTTTGAACCGGCTTGTCCTTGATTTTGCGTATCGCGGCAAGATCAGCAACGATATCGGCCGCCTGATCCAACTGCACATCGGGTCCTTCCGCCGTTTCCAGTTCTTCCACGGTGGCAAGTGGTTCTAGTTCGAGTGCCGCGCGGCGTTGATTTTCACGTTTAAGTCGATTTGCTATACCTTCTTCACGTTCAAGGCGCCGCTGTTCCATGTTGAGCGACATTGTCTTGCGTAAGCGAAGTTCCTCGACGTCACGAATGCCCTTGAGCAGATATTGGAAATCCGGATCGTCCTTGGCTCGCGATACGTGGCTCGCCGTTAAAGAATTGATCGTTGGCTCCAACGGTGTTCCAGCCCGAAACTGGGTCGTTCGAATGGTATCCCAAGGGAGCGCGCTGTCTCGCACGCTCTCGCCGACCACGGTTGCATCGATCGGGGAGGGAAGCGGGATGTCCGGATCGACACCGCGATGCTGTGTGCTTTCGCCCGTGACTCGATAGTACTTGCCAATGGTCAGCGTCAACTGGCCTAGTCCTTCATCATCTGGGCGACGAACATATTGGTCTAATGAATAGAGATTTTGGACGGTACCTTTGCCGAAAGTTCGCTGGCCAATGATTACGCCGCGAGCATAGTCCTGTATGGCGGCTGCAAAAATCTCCGACGCGGATGCGCTGTAACGATTGACGAGAACGCCCATAGGACCGGTGTACGCGACACGAGGCACCGGATCCGGATCATCAAGGCGACTGATGCGTCCGTTTGAATTTCGCAGCTGAACCACTGGACCGTTGTCGATAAACAAGCCCGACAGCGCAGTAGCTTCTGTTAGGTGTCCGCCGCCGTTGTTGCGGAGATCGATAATCAGGCCATCAATCCCTTGCTCTTCTAACTCACCAATGAGTCGTTTGACGTCTTTCGTTGTGCTTGTGTAGTCCTTGTCGCCAGTGCTCAACGCGCGGTAGTCGCGATAGAAACTGGGTACGTCAATTACGCCAATTGACCAGTCGCGTCCGTCTCTTGGAACCGTGACGATCTCGCTCTTGGCCGCCTGTTCTTCGAGCTTGACTTGATTTCTAGTCAGGGTAAGAATTTTTTCCTCAGCACCTGGAAGTGCGCCAGCCGACATTATCTGTAGTCGAACCACTGTTTCAGCGGGACCACGAATGAGCTGTACGACGTCGTCTAGCCGCCAACCAATGACGTCAACGAGTTCACCGTCATCGCCTTGTGCGACAGCGGTAATTTTGTCTTTCGGCTGTAAGGAGCCATCAATCGCTGCAGGTCCACCCGCAATGATATTGCTCACCATTACGAAATCATCTTCCGTTTGCAGTGAGGCACCAATCCCGAAATAGGAGAGGCTCATTTGGATTCGGTATTCCTCGGAATTTCGCGGCGAGAGATAACTTGAATGCGGATCTAGCGTGTGGGCAAAAGCATTCATGAACGTTTCGAACACGTCATCAGCTTTGATTTGATCCATGCGCTTTGCGAATCGACCGTAACGCTTTTCGAGTACTTCCTGAGTATCTGCCCACTCTTTGTCGGCAAGTGCCAGGCTTAATGCATCGTTTTTAACTCTCTTGCGCCACAATTCATCGAGATCATCTGTCGATTCGGCCCATTCCACTTCTTCACGGTCAAAGAGGTAGCTTTCGTCCACTGTGTAGTCGGGTTCGGTTTCCAGTTGCGTCCGCGCAAATTCCAATCTTTCCCGCACGCGAGTGCGATATAGATCAAACATTTCGAACACTGGGTTGAGCGGTTCTGACCGGACCATGTCGTCTAACAGATATCGGTATTGTTCAAAAGCAGCAATATCGGACGCGAGGAAGTACATGCGGTTGTTGTCCAACGACTCAATGTAGCGATCCAAGACTTGTGATGAGAGATCGTTGTCAACCTCGGCATGTCGGTAATGAGATTTTTGAATGAACTCTGTTACTAATTGGCCAATCTTTTCGTGGCGAGGAACCGGAGCAAGGTCGCCCGTTGCCGTGTCAGCAACGATCGGCGTCGCTACGGTAAAGGTAGCGAGTGCCAGCATGGCGGCAATAATCCGTCCCTTGGGGCCAATCAGATGATTCTTCAAATTTCTCTCCATGGTCGCGTTCAGTCACGCAGCCAGTACTCAATAGCCTAGGCTAGTTGGCATAAGCCCTTCAATCAAGGGCGAATTTGGCAATTCTTACTTCTAATGGTCAGCAAAGCCCGGTCCCTGCGTAGAATGCACCACATGGGGCCACTTACAGTCATCACGGGAATCTTGCTGGGTACGAGTTTCTCAATCGCGTTTAGTCTTGCAGCGGTCCTTATCATTTTCTGGTTTCTGGGGGATGACTACCCGCGTCTTGATCACGAATTTCCAGCGTTATTAACGAGTCTTGCCCTATTCACTCTTATGACCGCAATTTCGGCTGTGAGTTTCTACGCAATGCTCAAATCCCAACGCGCTCGATGGCCACTACAAGGGCTGATGTGGGGCTGTTTGGTGGCCGTAGGCGCATATTATTGGCCTTAAGCTCGTTTTCTACAGAATTTTGCCCGGTTTCTGGTTTGCGGACCCCACGTCACGGCGGCGTCGCATCCGCGTTTGAAGTTCGGTCCGCCGGCCGTCTAACCAGGAGTCGCGCGTAAGATCCGTGGTCTTATTCTTGATCCCCTTGGATTTAACGTGTGTCCGCCGGAAGTCGCAAAAATCAGTGTAGGCATCAATTTCGTGTTTTAACTCCCTTACCACTAGCTCGATCATGATGGCATCGTCTAGAAAGCCAAGGCCTGGAATGTGATCAGGGATAAGGTCTTCAGGATCCGAAAAATACGCGAGGGCATTGAGTACCCGAACCGTGTCTTTCTGCGGCAGCCGCCATTCATGGTCGACCAACATTTTGATCATAATTTCGAGTTTGGTTAAACGCTCGGAGATAAACGGCGATATCTTGCGTCGATCGACCGTCGTTAGGAGCGCCTCAGCCGCGGCGACGATATCATCTGGTGCAAGGCGGGCAGAGGCTTTGCGAGCCTCTCGCATGATGAGACGAAAATGCCGCAAATCGTCGTCGTCTAGATTGATTGAAAATCTCAAGCCCATGCTACAAACCCATACTTGTGGTCCAAAACAGTGGAGTGCAGCCTAACTGCGGGCCAAAATGGGGTCAATTACCCTAAGGAACATCTGACTTAGTTATTTCACTAAAGGCCAATTGGTACCGTCCATTTGCTCGATATATTGGATTGCCGGCGGATTGAAGTTGATTTCGCTAGCGCGCCTTCAACTTCGAGCATTCTGCTAATGGCGTAACGCTGAAATAACTGATGAGAGGATTCTGAAAAAATCCTATTTGCGGAAGCGCGTGGAATCCCACGATTTGGAATGGTCAGAGTGACCGGCGTTGTATGTATCGATTCCGTCCTCTTCAATCTGCCCCAGCAAATTGTCATCTACGATCGTGAGAGTCTCATGCGTGTCGGTATCTTCGCGGACGTGAGGATCTCGTATCAGCACGTTTTTTCCGGAGCCACCGTCGGCTATTCGCCCGCCAATGTCGCTTGAATAGTTCGCCTCCGGCGTAGCTTCTGGTTTTTCGAGCGGCGGTCGTTTGGGGGGCGGTTGCTTCGCGGCTTTTTGCTTGCGGGCATTTAGCCGCGCTTTTTGGTAGCGTCGGTCTGCCACAGGGACTTTTTCGGCGCGGCTGGTTTGTCCGGTCCAAAGCGGTCGACGAGCATTTTGATAAAACGTTTCATTGTCGCTTGCGCTGTTTGCCTTTATAGAGGGTGAAAATCCAGATGCTGAGCGGACCCGTTAATGGTAAACGAGCCGTATGCGAATGATGTGCTATCTTTAACATAAATTCTATCAATTGAGTCATAGTTAGCTGTAATTGAAAGAAATAGTGTGACGAAGGTCGCAGTCCAGAGTCCGGCTGCGGGGGGGGCTACTGGCTCTGACCGAGTCCGCGAAAAGCGTGATAGGTGAGGCGCAACGTCTGCCAACCTACATACGGCGAGAGGACCAAGAACCAGATTGCCAGGTCGCCGCCGCGCAAACTGGCATGTAAGTCCGCGAAAAAGGCCGAAAAGCCCGAGCCGCCGTACTCACCAAACATTGAATGTCCAACGAGGTACACGCTGAAGGGCAGGACGGCAACGCCAATCAGGAATAGCACCAAAAACAGGGCTAATTCGCGAGTACTGGTTTGTCGCAACGATGCGGCGTCTGTAGACATCGAATACTTCCAAAGGAATTTAAAGTTGAATCGTTTACCAACCGACTATGCAGGTCAAGCATCAAGGCGTAAAAATTGCTTGGACCTAGGATATAAAACGGTGCGGTCGTTCCACTATCGCTGACGGTCTCCGTTTGCGAAGAAGCAGAAACCCGATATGGAGGCACACCGCAAAAAAAGAACATAGTGTGGAACGACCCAGTACCACTCGTCGATATAAATGGTTGCAACGATCGCGGCAACGCCAGCAATCAAGTAAAAATAGGGTAAGGTGTCGTAGACGACTTTCGGTAGCCAGATTTTTTTTGTGATGAAGTGAGTAAACGTCCGCTTGAGTGCGGAGGACGCGGAAAAATCCATTTTGTGCGCGTGTGCTTTCATTCTTTTTGGCCCTGTCATCCGTGTCAGGAATACTCGATACAATATCGGGTCACTTGAATCATTGCCGTGAATGCGCTCACAAAACCGTCGCTCAATTCAGTTTAGGGCGAATCCAGGCAAAAAGGTGAAGCGTGCGTGCGGACTAGCGCTTGGAGCGCTCCTCGTAGCGGAAATCGGTGGTTCCAATAGTCACGATGTCACCGGACTCAATAATTTTCTCCGTCACTTGCACGTTGTTTACGAAAACTCCGTTCTTGCTTCCCTAGTCGATCACTCGAGTTTGACCGTGATCAGAAGAAATAACGGCGTGGCGACGGCTGATGTATTGCATGTTCAACTGAATATCGTTGTGGGCCGTACGTCCAATCGTGAGTCGATTTTTGAATAATGGAAATCTCAGTTCTTTACCATCTGCATTGCCGATGAGCTGTCGTGCAACCCGGTCGGTGTCTGCTTGAGGGTCATGTGCATCTGTTTTGAAGCCATCAATTTTTTGTAGAACATTGCTGGTGTCGTCTTTTAATTCGATTGAATCACTTCGTGCCGATAATTCCCGCATCAGATCAGATATTACCGAGTCCTTATTGCGTAGTTTGTGTTCGATCTCTTCGGCATCGTGGCGCGCCTTCGTGCGTGCTGCAAGGCCGTAATTTAAGAGATGCTACGGCGGTGGTGTACGTCCGCGAGACACTCGTCCGGCCGATTGTCGGCAGATAATTTAGACCTGTTCGTCCGAGATGATAAACAGACGGAGTTGATCGGCGAGCGCGTTGCAGGCTTTGTTTTGTGTCCGGGCTAAGAGTGGAATCGGAACCACAATTGCCGGTAGGTAGGACGTACCACTAACGTCAGCACTGACGGTACCGGCATTTTCCAAACCATCAAGATCCCAAACGCTGGCTTCGTAATTCGAGTCGTTCTGCCACCAGGCAAAACCGAAGCAACCGCCGCCGCCTGGACCCGCAGCACATGACATGCTGCCGCCGCCTGCGACTTTTTCGGTTTCTCCATCTAACCAGACAACATAGCGTACGCCCTTGTCTTTGATTTTCTGAGCGACGCCTGGGCGTGACATTAGAGTCGGCAAGCCTTTTGCCTCTGCCGGAGCGGTGCGTGGCTCAAACCAGGGGAACAGAGCGTCAACGAATTCAGTGTTCGGAATCACGTGCAAGCCCTTCGATCCTCGACCAACCGAATTACCGACACAGCTGATGAATTTGGCCTCCGTCTCGTTACCCAAGTGGTAACTTTTGGCCATGATGACAATGCCTTCTCCCTCGGTAATGCCAGTCGTGTTTTCACGAATATTTTCAATTCTGGAGGTGACACAGCCGCTCATCAGCGCTCCCGACAATGCCAGCATGAGGAGTCGGCGGGTCGTCTGATTGTTAGCTGCTTTCATCCGGTGTTTCCTCGGCGGCGGTCGTTTGTAGAGGGATATCTTCGGTTTCGCTGGACGGCATGTCTCGATTTACGTGCGCTTCGCTCAGCTTGCTAATACCGGTGGCCTTATCCATTTGCAAAATGATTAATGCTGCGGCGTCTCGCATGGCGAGGATAGCGGCACGTTGTAATGCATGGTCCCCGCCAACGGAGCCGGCTAAACTTTTGCCATAGGCAGCGATTGGCCAGTTCGCGATCTGCACGCCCTCGTTATCGAATATTTTGATGCGATAGCGAATCCATACGGCGAATTCGTCGGTCTGGCTTTGGCTTGGTACTGAAAATTCGAAGGCGTCGATACTCGGTTCAATGAGAGCATCAAACATCAGATCCTTCGGATATTCATCGGTGGCGACGACATTAAATTCCGTAAACATCGAGTCAAATAATTGGGTGAACAGCAAGCGATTCGAGCGCCCGAGATCAATGGACCATTTTTTCTTACCCATGACCTTTTCTTCATGTACGAAGTGGTCGAATACGTCGGGATATTTGGCGGCGACGTTCAGCGGCAACGGAACTATTAGCGGTTTAGGGATAGACGGATCGTTCACGGTGACATTAGCGCCGCCACAGCTGGCGACAAGCATGGCCGTCAACAAAGCGGGGACAATCTTTCTACTTTGATGCATCAAGTTAGAGCTTTCCCAATTGGGACACCTGTCGTTCACTTATAAGAGCACTTGCACGCGCGTAAGTTCCGCAAAGCCGCGTCGTTAGTGGTTTTACCGACTGTAGACTGGGTCGCAGGGCAGTGCAACCGATCTGCGTTCAAGTTTTCGCTTGGACATAATCGATGGCGACTGGAGTAAGGCTATGAATTCAAACCAATAAATCCAGGAATCTGTTGCGGGGTGTTGCTCGGGTCCACATGGGGCGTGGCTAAAACCTGTGAAACTCGCTAACCAGACCACACCAGAGGCTCTTCCTGCATCAGCGCGGCTTGCTCACGGAGGCTCAAGATGTGCTCGTCCCAGTAGCGCCTCGAATCGAACCAGGGGAAAGCCGTTTTGAACGCAGGGTCTTCCCAGCGACGCGCAAGCCAAGCTGCGTAATGCATGATGCGGAGCGTTCGAAGTGCTTCGATCAGGTGTAGTTCGCGTGCATCGAATTGGCGAAATTCCATATACCCTTCGAGGAGCGTGTCGAGTTGTGGTGTTTGTTCGGCACGATCACCGGAGAGAAACATCCATAAATCCTGAATCGCAGGCCCGGTTCGAGCATCATCAAGATCGACGATGTGTAGTTGCTGGCCGTTGACCAACACGTTGCCCGGATGAAAATCGCCGTGCAGTCGAATCTCGCGAGTACTGCCGGCACGGTCAAAGCACTGGAGAATACCGTCAAATAAATGCTCGGCAATACCCTCGTACACCTCGCACATTTCGTCGGGCACGAAATTATTGTCCAGCAGATAGTCGCACGATGCATAGCCATAACTTTCGATATCGAGCCCGGGACGATCGTGAAAATCGTCAGTTTCTCCAACCAGATGAATACGGGCCACTAAGCGACCGAGTTGGCGCATGAGATCACCATTGTCGAGATCCGGCGAGCGGCCCCCACGACATGGAGAGACAGAGATTCTGAATTTGTTCAAATGATGCAGCGTTTTGCCGTCGAGTGACAATGGTGCAACGACGGGAATATCTGTTGCCGCCAGTTCTGCGCTGAAGTCGTGCTCTTCCTGAATCGCGTCATCCGTCCAACGCCCAGGGCGATAGAATTTAGCGACTACGGGTGCCTCGTCTTCGATGCCGATCTGGTAGACCCGATTCTCATAACTGTTTAAGGTTAGAAAGCGACCATCACAGCGAAAACCAATATCCTCAAGCGCTGCCAGAATGTCGTGTGGTTGCAGGCCAAGATAGGCTAATGTCGAGTCGTCCTGGTTGCTCACGTCGTGTCTCTTGCTCAAGCGCAGTAATTCGCTGCTGGTTTAATGGGGTGCGCCGGTAGTGTGCTCATCGTGAGCAGCGCTCATTGTTCTCAGTAAATAGTTAATAATTAAATAGTTAAGGAGTATATTTAATCTAATATATAGAAGGATTTCAACCCATCAAGCACGGCAGCATGTTGCCTGTCATACTTCTGCGGTGGGGACTACTTTGACATGAATCAGGCTTGGAGTCTTATCAGCGTGCGGTATGCAAGGAATCTAACGATTAAGCGTTTGGCTGCCGGTTTGGTCGTGCTCGGTATCTCCACCGGCTTCACCTTCGCATCCGCAGCAACGGCAATTGGCGTGTGCGCCGAAGGCTACGCAGAGTGTTTGCAAACATGGAAAGCTGATCGTCTTACCTTTCTAAAGAGTGACGGTGGCTATCTAAATTTGGCAGGCCTATTTTGGTTGCAAGACGGTGGTCATTCCTTTGGGGGCGGACAATCTGTCGATCTGAAATTCCCTGGGTTATCTGATGGCGCTGTTGGTTACTTTGCATTGAGCGACGACGGCGTTCGCTTGACGGTAAATCCTGATTTTGATGTGCGTCTGAATGATCAGCCGATTTCTGATGTCGTGCTAAGTGATGATACGAGCAACCGATCCGACGTTGTGACGTATAAGAACTTTTCTTGGACCATCATTCGCAGAGTGAATCAATTTGCGGTTCGATTACGGGACTCGAATCATCCCGCGCTCACAGATTTTGCGCCGATTGATTATTTTCCGATAGAGAAGGGTCTGCGAGTGCCCGCAACGCTGCATCGCTATGCCGAGCCGAGGGTTATTCGCGTCAACACGGTCATACCGGGGTTGGAATACAACCCAACGTCGCCCGGTGTGGTGACATTCACGCTCGGAGATGAGCAATTCGAATTGGAAGCTTATACAGCCGGAAAGGAGCTGTTTTTGGTGTTCGGAGATACCACGAACAGAGGTCAGACTTATCCTGCCGGGCGGTTTTTGTACACGCAAGCGCCGGAATCAAATGAAGCGTTCGTCCTCGACTTCAATACGGCCCATAGCCCACCATGCGCTTACAATGATTTTGCTACCTGTCCGGTCGCGTCGCCACGTAATCAGTTGCCCATATCAATTGAGGCGGGCGAACGTTACGATCGATCGAGTCATTAGCCTGGACTATTAATGAAATGTCCGCGCTAGGATCGATTCTCTTCTAATTCAAAGCTCAAGCCTGCATTAGCCTTAAGACGTTCGAACAGTGATGCGCCCATCGCCGAAACCGGTGTCCAGCATCCGCCGCCGACGTCGAGATCGTCTTTCGCAAGACAAATCGCGCTTTCTGTGAGCATCTTGCTGGTGGACCCATAACCAGGGTCACGATCACCTTTAACTCTGAGGCGCAGAATTTCGCCGTCATCGTGTTGACCGACAACCAATAAATTGAAATAGCCGTTTTCGCGCTCATGACGGGAAGGGCCCTCGCCTGGGCTTGGCAATAGTTTCTTCACGACATATTGGCGGGTGAAAGAGATCGCACTGGCAATAAAAAACACTTTTAGCGCCACGCTCATCAGTGACGCTCTTATGCGGCTCATAAATCCTCTGCCAATGATCGTTGCCTCGTGATATCGGAAGTCTTCGCCATAGGGCTGGCCGGCGAGGGCATGCGTCCGGCGGACAACGCGAGTATTCACGCCGGCCATCACAAAGGGAGCCGTCCAGATGCCTAAGGCTTTGTTGAACTCTGCGCCGGATTGATCTCTTTTATCCATGCCGCGAGGGGTGTCTGCCGGATTCAGTGCGTAGGGATCCATGAGGATCTTGGCGACTGAGCTATCTTTTTGTCCTTCATCAATGGCGTTTAAGAGACTTGCAAATGTACCGCCACTCGCGCCGCCTTGCATCGCGCGCACCAGGAGGGTTACCCGTTTACAGGCTTGGTCGCGGCGACTCACAGCCTCACGCTGTAGCGTCCAAACACCAAAATCAGACGGAATTGAATCGAAACCACAACTCATCACAATGCGTGCGCCCGTGGCCTCAGCATCTGACTGATGCCGGTCGATCATTTTGCGCATCCATTGGACCTCACCACAGAGATCGCAGTAATGCGTGCCATTACGCACGCAAGCGGCAACCAATTCGCTGCCATATTGGGCATATGGACCGACAGTTGTCAGGACGACTTTGGTGTCACGTGTTAGTCGGTCGAGGGATTCGTCATCATGGCTGTTAGCAACCAGGATCGGTGGGGCAGGGCCATCACTAAGATGTTTGCTCAGTACTTGTTTGAGTTTTTGCTCATTACGGCCCGCGATGGCCCAGCGAATATCACCCCCTTGCGGATAGCGTTCGAGCAGATATTCCAGTACCAAACGGCCGGTAAAACCGCTAGCACCCCAAACGATGATGTCAAAGTTGCGCTCGCCCGTTTCATTAATATTTTGCATTTGGGCAGGTTAGAGTCCCTATTCTTGCAATACAACCGTTAAAAGTGGACCATAAATTGCTGCCGAGCGATAATTGAGAGGTTGTGCACTTGGCGTCGTGCACTACAGATGCATGGGCTGCCGCTAACATTGCATTTTTATGGACTTTTTTGAGTTAGGGCAACAACAACCACTGGGCAAAGCAATAGCCTTGCGCCAAATATAACTGGAAACCAAACATGTCTATTTTTTCACTTCGCATCCCCCTCGTAGCCACGGCTTCGTGTCTGTTTTTACTGGTCGCCTGTAGTGACTCAGATGATGCTGGCAATATTGCATCGGACAGCGAAATGCTAACGTACGTGCCGGCAGACACCCCGTATCTATTCGCTGCCCTGGAGAGTGCACCGGACGATCTCTCTGACAAATTGACGCCGCTAATGGACACAACCTTGAAGATGTATCGCCGCGTAATTCGCGCGATTGCAGAAACCGCTTACACAGAGTCCCAGGATCAGAACGAAAATGTCGACTGGTTTGAGTCGCTTATGCCGTTTCTGGACGAAATGGATGGCTTATTGTCAATCGAGGGATTGGCATCGGCTGGCATCGACGAAGATTCGCAATTTGCGTTTTATGGCTCCGGTTTATTGCCTGTTCTGCGAGTAACATTGTCTGATGGCGAGCTAATGGAATCGACCATTCAGCGCCTTGAAGAAAAGGTCGAGCAGAAAATGGATACGGCCACCATCGATGGAAATGCTTATCGATTCGTTGGCGACGAGCAAGGGCGTGTCATTGTTGCGATTCTTGGCAACCAATTCGTCGCCACGTTTGCACCGACTAACTTTTCCGATGACCATTTGCAGCAAGTACTTGGGTTGTCGCGACCGGATAATAACGTTGCTGACGCCGGCACCTTGGCAGCGATTGCCAAAAAGCACGATTACGAAAACTACATTTTAGGCTTTGTTGATATCGAACGCATCGCCGCTACGTTCATCGAACCGCAAACGGGCGTCAATGTGGCGTTGCTCGAGATCAGTGATTACGACTCGAGCGCGTTGAGCGATGTTTGTAAAGCAGAGATTCGATCTGTCGTCGGAATAATGCCGCGGCTTGTTGGTGGCTATTCGGAACTCAGTGTCGATAAGATCGTTTCCAGTGCTGTGTTTGAAGTACGCGAAGATATTGCGGCAGCGATGACAGCGTTGGCGGGTCCCGTTCCCGGATTAGGAATGCCTCAGGATGGCATTTTGACTTTTGGCATGGGCATGGATTTGCTCGCGATTCGGAATTTCTATTCCGACCAATTGGATGCGCTTGAAGCGGAACCATTTGCATGCGAATTGTTTGCCGAATTGCAAAATGGTGTCGCGGCAGGCCGCGAGGTTCTAAACCAACCTATTCCTCCGATAGCGTATGGATTCATTGGTTTTATGGCCACTATTGAAAGCATCGAAGGTTTAAACATAGCGGCACAACAAACGCCGACCTCAATCGATGCGCGCTTGCTCGTTGCGATGGAGAATGCCGAAGGCCTGTTGGCGATGGGCGCAATGTTCAGCCCGGAGTTCGCCGCGTTGAATTTGGAATCAAACGGTGAGCCGGTTCGTTTAAGCATGCCGCAGATCGACGCATTGGGGCAGGTTGTGCACATTGCGCTGACGGACGATGCGTTGGCTATATCAGTGGGTGATGGTATGGAGAAAGGGCTAAGCGGATTGCTTAAATCGTCTGCACCTGACGCTCCGCCATTTATTTACATGGATATGGATACGGGTGCGTATTACAAGTATGTGGGCGCATCAATGATGGCCGGTGCCGGCGACGTAAGTGAAATGCCTGAACTTCAGGAAGCCATAGTCGAACTAAACGCAGTGTCTCAGGAGTTGATGGACAGGATTAACTTCAACGTCAGTTTCACTGGCGATGGCGTGGTGCTCGGTTCTGAAATGTTGTTGAAGGATTAAACAGCAGCGTTGCGAGTAATTAAACGTGACAAGTTTGGCGGCTGACGTCGTTGTCGTCGGGGGTGGATTGATTGGTCTTTCCACCGCCATGCATTTGCAACAGATGCAGCCGCGTGCGCGGATCGTCTTGATCGAAAAGGACGCGGAGTTCGCGGCGCAACAATCGGGGCGAAACTCCGGCGTGTTGCATGCTGGTATTTACTATGAGCCCGGTTCGCTCAAAGCGAAATACTGCGTGGAAGGACACCGTGCTTTAAGCGAGTTCTGCGATCGCTTCGACATACCGATCATTCGTTGTGGAAAGGTCATTGTCGCCAATACGGAGCAGGAGTTACAACGCCTGGAGCGACTGAACGATCGCGGTAGAGAAAACGGTGTTCCCGATCTGCGCGTGATCGATCGTGACGAACTTGCCGAAATCGAACCGCACGTGAGGGGTGCTAGCGCTCTGTACGCGCCACACTCGGCAATTGTCGATTACAAAAATATTGCGTCTACCTACGCGGCTGTGTTTCAAAATGCCGGTGGTGAAGCACAACTGAATTCTGAACTTCTCGGTGTGACCGCAAAAAAGGGGCGCTACCGCGTACAAACTTCGACGGGTGATATAGAGTCGAAACTCGTCATCAACTGTGCCGGACTGCATTCAGATGTGGTGGCCGCAAAGATGGGCGTGAAACCAGGCTTACGCATCATTCCGTTTCGGGGCGAATTTTTCGAATTTATTGAATCACGCCGATCGCTGGTGAAGGGTTTGATATATCCGGTGCCCAATCCATCATTGCCATTTCTGGGCGTGCATTTCACTTTGCGCGTCGACGGATCAGTTGATGCTGGTCCGAACGCCATACTGGCGACCAAGCGTGAAGGTTACCATCGCCGCGATTTTTCATGGACGGATGTCGCTTCTACACTTTCGTTCCCTGGGTTTTGGCTGTTGGCGGCGAAAAACCTGGGTCCCGGCATTTCCGAAATAAATCGTTCGCTACGCAAATCCGCATTCGTTGCTAGTTTGCGAGGGTTAATTCCGGAGATTGAGGAAAAGGATTTGATACCGCGAAAATCGGGTGTCCGCGCGATGGCCGTTGATCGATCCGGAAACTTGGTTGACGATTTTAGAGTTGAGGAATCGCCTGGCGCTATTCATGTTCTCAATGCACCGTCGCCGGCGGCTACATCGTCGCTGATGATTGGCAAGCACGTTGCAAATATGGCTGATGTGCGCATTAATGCGGGTTGATGGCAATGCACGCTTTGCACGGAAACAGTCTGAGCGTCGCTAACTAAACAACGGAACGGAAAATTTTTATGAGCAAACGACTTCTTGCGGTTTTACTAACTCTCTTATCTCTTTCAGCTGCAGTTGCAGTTGCAGATAGCGAGGGTGCTGATTCTGTCATTTTGATTAGCATAAGTGATATCCGATCAGGTGATTCGTCGCTCAGCAATTGGGGTCAGGTTTCATCAGGCCAGCCGGATGGTGCGGCGCTGGATGTGCTCAAAGAAGCAGGGTTTACGATTGTGATTGATATCCGCGCTGCAGGTGAAGATCGTGGTATGGATGAAGCAACTGAAGTTGCTGCTCGGAAAATGAAATACATTAGCTTTCCAATCGCGGTAGCCAACGATATTAGCTACGACAATGCGCGCGAACTAGATCGCCTGCTAAGCAGCACGGAAGGACCTGTTCTGGTGCATTGCGCGAGCGGCAATCGGGTTGGAGCTCTGTACGCACTAAGAGAAAAGTTGGCAGGCGCAAGTGACGAAGAGGCGCTGGCTGTTGGGAAAGCCGCCGGTTTGACGCAGCTGGAAGCGATCGTCATCGAGCGATTTTCTGACGAGTAGCTTGCTCTAAAGCATTTTAGTGTGGTTGGTCCCGACTGCGGCGCCTATACTCGTTTGAATCTAGAACAATAAAACGAGGATGGCCGCTCGCCGTGGTTTGATTCTCGTCTCAGGAATCGACCATGAAATATGTATCTGTGTTGGCAAGTGTCGTGCTTGCTCTGGGTAGTTATTCAGTATCCGCTCAACAAACTCTATTACTTCGAACCCCGGACATATCCGCAGAACATTTGGCCTTCGTTTACGCCGGTGATATTTGGGTGGCCGGTCGTGATGGTTCAAAACCCCGCCGACTAACGTCCAGTCCCGTTGCTGAAGGCAATCCAAAGTTCTCTCCCAACGGATCGCAAATTGCGTTTGCAGCGAGCTTCGAGAACAACGGTGACGTTTATGTCGTGCCCACTGCTGGCGGTCAACCAAAGCGACTGACTTGGCATCCGGGTGCCGATACGCCGACGGGTTGGACGGCTGACGGCAATAGCGTCACGGTCGTGTCGGCCCGTGAAACTGATCATGGCCGATCCGGGCAGCTTTACCATGCATCTGCTGACGGTGGCCTCCCCGAGAAACAAATGGAGGCACGCGTGATGTCAGCCGTTTATGGTGCGGACGATTCGCGATTGGCGTTTACGTCGTTTCGCGCCGCGTATAACGGACTATTCGGCGGTTCGTCTGGATGGAAAGGCTATGGTGGCGGCTCAGCACCACCGATGCAAATCATGGATATTGCTGACCAACAGGTAAACGTTATTCCGGGTGTCAGCTCGACGAATTTCAATCCAATTTGGATTGATGGAATGCTCTACTTTATTTCTGATCGTGAAGACAAGCTTTTCAATATATATCGTTACGATTCTGCATCGAACGACGTTGAGAAAGTTTCAATGGAGGATTTATGGGATGTGCGCGCGGCTGGTGGCCACGGTAGCGACATTGTGTATGAAGCAGGGGGACGATTGTTCGCCCTCAATACCGTCGATGAATCTGTCAACGAAATACGGATAAGCATTAGTCCCGATCTTCCACAGTTGCGAACACAGTGGAAAAATGCCGAGAGTGCCATTGATGCCACCGATATTTCGCCGAGCGGGAAACGCGCGATTATCACTGCGCGCGGTGACGTGTTCACGATTGCGTTAGACGATGGGCCTACGCGAAACCTCACAGGTTCTGGCTCTGTTCGAGAGTATTCTGCAATCTGGTCGCCGCAGGGTGAACAAGTTGCCTACATTACCGATTCGTTGGGCGGGCAATCACTGGTCATCGCTGATCAATTGGGTGGCGCTGCGATAGCGGAACACAGACTGGGCGATTTTTATTATGAGCTTCAAGCCTGGAGTAGTGGTGACGTTCCGCGTATTACCTATACGGACAATCACGCGGCGCTTTACACCGTTAATGTAGCCGATGGCGACATCGAGAAGGTTTCGACGGGTATCCGTCGAGATCAAATCGAAGCCACATTTTCGCCCGACGGAGAATGGCTCGCGTATACCGAAGAACAAGCGAATTATCATCGGGATCTTATGCTGAGAGACCTGTCGAGCGGGCAAACTACCCGTTTGAGTGACGGTGCGGCAGACGTTGCAGCGCCGACATTTAGCCGCGATGGAAGTTACCTCTACTTTGCGGCGTCGACCAACTCGGGGCCATTACAGATCGGCTTGAATATGACCAGTCAGGAATGGCCGTATCGAGCTGCTCTGTATGCGATTGTCCTCGCAGCAGATGGGAAGTCGCCGTTGTTACCCGAATCTGGCGATGAAAGTGGCGCTGAAGACGCTGACGACGAAGCCGCTGACGAGGAAGAGGAAGAGACGGAGCAACCAACGCAAATCGACCTGTCAGAATTAGCATCACGGATCGTTGCTTTACCCGTTGCTGAAAACAATTACAGCGGGCTGCAAGTTGCCAGTGATGGAAACCTCTACTTCGTACGTAGTGTGCAACCGGGTATTTCTAACGAAGCGCCCGGTGACAATGCCGCTAGCGAAAACGCATTGATGCGGTTCGATTTCGCAGAACGAGAGTCCCAAATTGTTGGCAAGGGTGTCAATGGATTCGCGATTAGTGCGGATGGTAGTCACCTGCTCATCGCAAATGTTGATGGCTCGTTGGCAGTCGCTGAAATTGGTGACGAATTAGAGCCAGAATCACTGAACCTCAGCGATGTTCGTACTCGAATCGACCCGCGCGAGGAATGGGGCCTGATATTTGATGAGGCGTGGCGGATGGAGAAAGAGTATTTCTATGATCCCAATTTGCATGGCTTGGATTGGCAGGCAATATACGATCGTTACCGCCCGTTGGTTGAGCACGTTGGTCGGCGCGAAGACCTGGCGGCGTTGATCGTCGAAATGATTGCCGAAATGCAAGTGGGTCATAATCGTATTGGTGGCGGTGATATTCACCGTGAGCAGGGTGCCAATACTGGTTTGCTCGGTGCGAATCTGAGAATTAACAACGGGCGTTATCAAATTTCCCGTGTGTACACGGGTGAATCCTGGAATCCGTTCGTCGACGCGCCGCTCGCGACGCCTGGGAACGAAGCTCGCGATGGTGATTATATTCTTGCGATCAATGGCCGCGAACTCACGGGCGCCGACAACATATATGAATACTTGCAAGGTACTGCTGATTCGCAAGTAACGCTTCGCGTGGGGGCGTCTGCCAATGGTAACGACACACGTGATATCACCATCGAGCCGACGAAATCCGAGCGCAGGATGCGTCTCTGGGCATGGATTGAAAATAACCGGCGCATCGTGAGCGAAGCGACGGATGGTCGCGTCGGCTACGTCTATTTGCCAAACACTGCCGGCGCCGGGTATACCTTTTTTAATCGTATGTTTTTTGCGCAGGTCGATAAAGAAGCAATGATCATTGACGAACGATCCAATGGTGGCGGTCAGGCCGCCAACTACATAACGGATGTGCTGAGTCGGCAGCATCTTTCTGGTTGGAAGGATCGTGATGGCTTGGCCTACAACACGCCCGCAGGCGCGATGCATGGACCGAAAGTCATGTTGATCGATCAAGACGCGGGTTCAGGTGGCGATTTCTTGCCGTATTCATTCAGAGAGATGGGGATCGGTAAACTCATCGGAACTCGAACTTGGGGTGGCCTTATCGGGATTTCAGCGAATCCACAGCTTGTCGACGGCGGTGGCCTAACCGTTCCGTTTTTCCGCTTTTACGATGCCAACCATAACTGGACGGTTGAGAACCAAGGCGTTGCACCGGACATTGAGGTTACTTTGGATGCCATTGCGACGAACGAAGGCCGGGATACCCAGCTGGAGGCCGCAATTTCTGAGGTGATGCAGCAATTGGAGAGTTTTGTCAGTCCGATTCCAGGCGAAGCGCCTGCTTATCCGACCGCGCTGGGCGAGTAGGGTGGTAGGCTAAACGCATCTTCATATATCTGCAGATCCGATTAAGAGAGTGAGCGAATGAAAATACTAAATACATTTGTGATCACGACAGTTTTGGCGATCTTCGTATTACAGGTTGACGTAGCGAATAGCGCGACAGCTGAGGAGGCAGTCAATGATGCCAACAGAGTTGAGTCAAATATAGCAAAGGACGGCGTGCGAAAACCAGCCGGGATGCTGGCGTTCATTGGTCTTGATGCGGGCGCGACCGTACTCGACTATGGGGCGGGAGGCGGATATTGGTCTGAGTTATTTAGCACCACTGTCGGCAATGATGGAATGGTCTATGCCCATCAAAACGCTGGCGAAAGATTTGACTCAAACAAGGATGCGCTCACCACACAGTTTGAGCCATTCGGCAATATTAGGCTCCTGCCGCTTGCTCGAGGCAGCGCGCTGACACTGGACAACAGTTCGGTTGATACGGTGATGCTTTCGTATCTGTACCATCACATGCATTACGTCGATGGATCAGGAGAAACGTTTCCTGATTCATCTGCTGCTTTGATGGGCGAGTTTCTCCGTGTTTTGAAACCCGGCGGAACACTGATCGTTATCGAGCATGTGGCGGTTGATGGTTCGTCTCGAACACAAAGTGCCGGCTGGCACCGAACGCCACCTGAAACGGCAAAGGCAGATATCACAGGCACGGGTTTTGAGTTCGCGGACGAAGCGCCGCAGCTTTACCTGAACCCGGAAGATGATTTGCAAAATATTTGGTATGAAACAGGTTTGTCGGGCAAGACGACGACTTTTGTCCATAAGTACAAGAAGCCAAATTAACTGTTCTGTTCAAGTTCATCTAGATCGCTGCGGCAAGCATGCTCAAGCGTAAATTCGTTTCTTTTAGAGATGCTTGATGACTCGCGCTGAGCTTAAGGATATTTTGGAAGGCGCCGGTTTCGTCGCCATCATCGCCTCGCTTGTGTTCGTCGGTATCGAGACTCGCAACAGCGCTGAACAGGCGAAACTCAATACACAAGCCGTGCAAATATCCGCCTACCAGGATCTGATGGACAATATCGCGCAGCTAAATGCGCTGGCCGTTGAGGATGTCGAGGTTGGATCTTTACTCTACAAGGGTTTTAGATCATCTGAGGCACTCACCGATTTTGAGCAGTTTCGCTTTGATCGCTCACTTTACTTACGTTTTCGGCATGGAGACATGGCCTTCTTTCAGTTCGAGTGCGGTGCGATCGATGAGAGTCGTCTGTGCTCGGCATTATAAATTCTGAACTTGAGCCATCCAAGGGTGAAGGAATTCTGGCTTCGTTCGAAAGGCAATTTCGTCAAACCCTACCGTGACTATATCGATAGGTTGATTGCAGAAGAAACGGATGACTGATGTGCTCGAAGCAGTCGTCACTCACCTCGAATCGGAATAATGCCTATTCTGTTGTTTAGGAATAATTAGGAGAGAACAAGTGCCAAATTACAAACTCACGTACTTTGATTTCGATGGTGGGCGTGGAGAACCGGTTCGTATCGCGTTTCATGCAGCCGGAATTGATTTTGAAGACAAGCGTATTTCCTTTCCGGAGTTCGGAGAGATGCGTAAGGACATGCGCTTCAATTCTACACCGGAGCTTGAGATTGATGGCATCGTCATCACCCAATCGAATTCAATCAATCGTTATGTAGGCAAGTTGGCCGGTTTGTATCCTGAAGACGATATGCAAGCGCTGTACTGTGATGAAACCATGGATGCACTGGAAGACTTACTGCACTACATTGTGCAGACCTTTGGACTTAAGGGAGACGCACTGCGTCAGGCACGCGCAAAATTGGCCGAAGGTTGGCTGTCTGTCTATGTGCGCGGATTAGGTGATCTGCTCGCCAGGGGCGGTGGCAAGTACTTCGCCGATAACCGATTGACGATGGCCGATATTAAAGTGTTCGTACAAGTACGCTCATTGGTGTCGGGAACGCTTGATCACGTGCCTACGGATATAGTTGCGCGACTCGCGCCGAGCCTGCTTGAGCATCAAGATCGGATTCAAAGTGATCCAGTGATCACGAGCTACTATACGAGTCGCGCGTAGGTATGGATATCCGCATGAATGTAGACCGGCTAAATCGTTTGTTGGGGTTATTCGCAAACTTCGGAGTCCTTGCAGGAATCATATTTCTGGCATTCGAATTAAATCAGAACACCGTTGCGACAAGGCTCGAAGCCGCCAGTAACTTCAATGCCAGTTTCAGCGAGATTGAGTTGCTTATCGCAGGGAATCCGGAATTTTCTGAACTACTCACGAAGGGTCGCTCGGGCGGATTCGGAGACGTTTCTGCTTCAGATCAACTTAGACTGGTCGTTTTTTATACCACTGTACTGCGGCAGTGGCAGTTTACGCACGTTCAATATTTGTCCAATGGGCTTAACGATGATATTTGGCTAGCGAACCGCAATTTCATGAAGCAGGTCATTCATGAGGATGTCGGTCTATACAACCAATGGAAGAATTCGATTGTTCAACACAGCCCTGCATTCAACGACATGATTGAATCGATTACCGGCGATCTTCAATAGTTAAGATTGTTCAACAATCGTGACGAAAAGTCGGTGACCGGTTGTTCGATCGGAGTGCCCAGGAAAGATTATTTAGGGGGATAGCATGAGAATATTTTGGTGCAGCGCGTTGGCCGCGGTTTTGGCGGCAAACGTACAGGCGGCCGACGAACGTATCGATGCCGTACAAGACTGGGTTGAAAGTAACGTTCCGGAGCTGATGCGTGCCGCGCGTATGCCAGGATTCGCAATTGCCGTCGTGAGCGACGGTGAAATTATTTATTCCGATGCGTTCGGTGCGCGAGATCCTGCCAAAAACCTGCCCGCAACTACCGACACGCTTTTCGGAATCGGTAGCATCACCAAGAGCTTTGTTGCGATCTCGATTCTCCAGCTCGCAGAACAAGGAAAGCTGAGCATTGATGACCCGATCGTTAAGCACCTGCCGTTCGAACTTGGGCGGCCGAATGAGCCAATTCTGATTCGGCATTTTCTAAGTCATAGTCCCGGTTTTCCAAGTCTTGCTTCATCTACTGTTCTGTTGTCACGTGGTTTAGGTGAGGATACGGGCGTTCCGATGAGCAGTTCCGATGACTTCTTCCGTTTCGTCAACGGCGCGAAGGACGAAATCGTATTTTCCCCAGGGGAGCATTTCTTTTACAACAACGCAGCCTGGCGCATGCTCGGCGCAATTGTCCAGAACGTGTCGGGAATGCCGTTTCACGAATATGTGACGGAGAACGTCATTCATCCGTTGGGAATGACGCGAAGCACCTTCGACATTGATCAGTTGTATGCTGATCCCGACCACCTGACGCCGCATCGTAAAACGGCCGATGGCGTCGAAGCGACAAACTTCCCCTATCCGAACCCCGTTGACAACAAAGCCTTCAGCTTTTTGACGGCAGCGGGGGGCATAACGAGCTCGGTTACGGAGATGTCGCTCTACCTCAATATGCTAATTGATGCGGGGAAGCATTCGGGCGGTGAACTGATTAGTCAGCGATCAATGCGTGACATGCAACGTCTGCACATTCGCGAACCCGATGGCTATTACGGCACGACTGGATACGGTTTCGGTGTTGGCGTCACACCGGATTTCCTCGGAGAATTGCTTATCGACCACGGTGGTTCGATAGCGGTATCAACCGCCCATATGGCTCTGGTCCCAGGGGAAAAAATTGGCGTTGTGATGATGGGGAATTCAAGCGGCATGAGCTACGCGCCGATTGGCGAAGCTGTCTTGGCAATCCTGATGGGGGAGGATCCAGATACTGCCGTACCCGCATTCGGGATCGTGAAGCGAATGCAGCAACTTGTTGGTGCGTACTCTGTTTATCGCGACGTAGAAACAATTGATGTGGTTAGCGAAAAAGGCATGTTGTATCTCCAGCAGTCAGGCGGCGGACAGACACCATTGATTCCAGAGGACGCGGCATACAACTCACTCGATTTTTATACGCTTAATAACGGCCGCAAATCGCCTGTGAACTTTCGCGTCGACGACGACGGGCAGGTCAGCCTGATTGTGGGTCGTTACGTCTATCGCAAAAACAAATGATTGGGATGCGCTTAGTCGCGTGTTTGAAGTTAGTTCTGATCCGCTCCCGGGTTGGTTTTTACCGTGACTTCTTCGACTTCCGCTGACGGTAATGGTTTCGCCGCCGGTTTTTTATTCAGTAGTGCGATGATCTCCGGAATATCGTCGTCGGTGACCGCGTAAAAATTCCCAAGTCGACATAACGGGCCGTAGCCACTGTGTCCGCCTTTCATTACCCGAATCGTGTCAAAGTTACACAGGCTTCCTGCCATACTGGCATAGGTGAACGCGTTACTCGTCAAACCATTGCATTGATTTGGTAGGATGTTGCGGTAGACAGTTTTGCCGATCATGTAGAACAAAACATTGCGGTCATCGATAACCGCTGTGCTCGTCAATCTGCGGGTAGGTATGCACTTCCGCGCGCCGGGTTTATCGATTTCTTCGGCCATCGATAACGCGGGCGCTGTTAGGAGCAGTGGGCAAGCCAGCAATACCAGTAGCTGTATTTTTGTAGTCATGATCTGTCCCCCTCATTTAATCCTACACGGTTTGTCAAATTGATACCGCGTGGATGGGCGGTAGGGAAACCGAATAATGTGTAGCATTTGGTCAGTCTTTGAAGACCTCTATCGGGAAACCATCCGCGTCCCGCAAAATCCGTGTTCTTCGTGCGTCTAAGCAAGGACTGCGGATATTGGCCGGGCCAGACGATCTGTCTGCATTGCCGCTAAGCGCATTTTCGTAGATTTGATCGGGATTCTTTGTCGCGAAAAACCTCACGCGATGCCGCGGGCGCTTGAATAAATCGTTCTCAGGTTCTATCGGGAAGGTTGATCGCCAATCGCTCACCGATTTCGAACACGACATAGCTACGAATTTTATTTCCTTAATGCCAACAGTCGAGTCGATTCCAACGTCTCGCATAAGGTTTTCGTGTGAGCGTAGATTGACAATAGAAAAATGGATTGTCGCACCGCCGAGGAATAGGCCATCGTAGGCTGGCCGGACAATCGGTGTTCTTTGATTTCACAGGACGTGCCGCGCTCTACTCAAATGCGGCGGTTAAGATACTATCGACTTTGATGTCTGCTTGTGACCCAAGGCGGGTAAAGGAATCTAGTGAATGAAGTTGGTCTGTCCAATTGTACTGCTATTTATTGCATCGATCGTCTAGGCTGACACGACGACGGGTCAGGCAGAATTCAGCCTCAATTCGGTTGCGGAGGCATTTCAAGCTGAAGGCGTCGAGGGAACATTTGTCGTTGCTTCGTCAGACGGGCAAACGCTTCACGTGCATAACAAAAAACGGGCGAAACAGCAATTGTCACCTGCCTCGACATTCAAAATCCTAAATACCTTGATAGCGCTTGATGTAGGAGTCGTAACTTCGAAAGACTCGGTATTTCAATGGGACGGCACGAAACGTGGATTGGACGCATGGAATAAAGATCAGACGTTACAGTCTGCATTTAAAGTCTCATGCGTGTGGTGCTATCAAGAAATCGCCCGGAACGTTGGTGAGAGTCGATATCGATCGGCGTTGATGGACGCGAATTACGGCAATCAACGGATTGGCGATCAAGTTGATCAGTTCTGGTTGAATGGTGAGCTGCAGGTTTCTGCGCTTGAGCAAATCAATTTTCTGAGTCGCCTGGTCAGCGATTCGGTTCCGTTTCGGCGTGACATATCGATATCTTGAAAACGATTATGCGCAACGATCAATCGCCGAGCGATTACACAATTTATGCAAAGTCTGGATGGACGGGTAGTGAACTCGCGGTGGGCTGGTACATTGGCTACGTCGAGAAAAACGATGACACGTGGTTGTTCGCTATGAACATGCGTATGGACAGCGCATCCGAGGCATTTCTACGGAAATCACTGACTATTCATTCTCTACGCGCGCTTGGAATCATTTAGCCGTTCATGTTTTAACCATTGCGATTGGCGCATTTGTCGTTCTGTCTGGAAAAGGAACAAAAAGGCATTGGTGGCCAGAGCGAGCGTACGTTGGGAGGATGGTCGCGGTCAGTGTCAGCGTGTTTATGTCCTACGCGCTATTCGGCGGCTTCGAACCAAGTGGTCGACTACATTTGAATCTGGCAGTTACACAGAAATATTTACAGGCTCGACGGGAAAGTTGACCGAGCAATTGACGATGCCATCATCGATCATGTTTGACGGGTCATGGTCAAACCGCATCGCCTGCACTTTACTTTTTCGGTACCGCCCCCCGCCCCAAACTCAAATGCCCTGTCGACCACGAGAAAGTCATGAATCCCGAACCGACACAGAAGAAGGCCGAGCAATGCTGGCAATTTTGGCATGTCATAACCTCCGCGAACGCATGTGTTTTGGCCTTACTTTCGTTTAGTTATAACGCTGTCGCCCTTCCACCGTACGGATTGCATAAACCGGGTGCTCACCTCTGAGAGTGGAATGCTTTTTAGTCGTTGCAGATTGTCCGTGTCGAAAAATGCCCGTCCCTCTTCAATCAGATGTTCAGAACAGGCAAACTGCTCTTCCAGATTATCCGCCCATAGACAATAACGGGGCAGCGACGTATTCGCGCCCAGATTAGCGCCAGCTCTTCCAACTCTAATAGCGGCTTCAATATCTTGTCAATGAGTTCCTCACGGATATCCGCAGCAAATATTCCCAAACCCTGCAACTGCTCTACCCGCTCTTGTTGGGATGGATCAGCTTCATTTTCAATAATTACGGCAAGGACGGCGTTATCATTCTTATTCGTTGCCCGCAGGCTTCACAAAGATTGGTTTCCTTTTCGTCCGAAGTGATGACCAGAAAACCGCGGCTATGGGTTTGCTGACAGTCGAAGACGCCACAACGGGCACTTTGCTCCTTGAAGGAATAGACGGCTGAAATACGTAGATAACGGGTTTTCCGGGTCTCAATCGGAGGTTGGTAGTCAGGTCGATTGAGAATATCGTCCCATGTTCTAAGGTTTACTTCTTCTTCAATGTGGAAAATGGACACCGATTCTTTTCAACTCCTCGTCATTGATACTGCGCTGGATTAACACGTGTATTTTCCAACGCACAGATCGAAACAAACAGTCGGTCTACACTGTCCGTCGTCAATCAAATTACTGCACCCTATAATTCCCGTAAGAGATATCGCTACTATACTGATGATGGTTCTTGCTTTATCAGGAAATTTTTATACCACGAATATCAGCCCATGCATGATCGAGCACTATATCGAAGTTTCCTTCGGCAGGCCGAGAACCCAAGCAGAACTAACAAACTTGGCAAGCTGAAACTGCCGCCTCCAGAACTTGGAGATGCTGGAGGTGCTGGAGGTGCTGGAGGTGCTGGAGGTGCTGGTGGCGTCGGTTCATTTGACAGAATCAAATTGGCCGCACGTTCACCCTCGTGTAATGCGCCGACGACTGTAGCGGCATGCGTATTATGCGAGGCCTCTCCCGCAAAGAAAATTCTGTTGTCAGCGACAGGAACTTGAAGGTCGAGTCGACTACTATCGTTGGCCGTTGTATAGGTCCCTACTTTTGGGTATGAATAGACTCCCAGCGTATATGGATGTGTGCCCCAGTTCTGAACGACGCCTTCGATATAGTTTGTCGTTGCTTCGTTTGGAGCCTGCGGGAAAGTCGCATCAAGGTCCGCCAATATTGCGTTGATAATTGCCATGTCACCTGCTATACCTCCGCCATTGTTGGCAGCAATATTATTTAGTGCTGTCGCATTGTCGCCCATCGGGTAGCACAAAAGAATGTAATCTGTGCTGCCAACTTTGTAATCAGTGGGTACCCAACATGCACCGGCCAAGCCTTCGGTCACCAGCCACGACAGTTTTTGTCCCTGTGTTTCCCACCAGGGGGAAGCAAAACGAAGCGGTACTTTCATACCCATATCGATGCCAATGCCGTTATAAGCAGAAACCGTGCTAGCCGGCAAATCGGGAACGAAATTGATCATCTCTGCCTGTAGTACACCGATAGAAACAGTCACAATCACCTTCCCTGCCACATGCTGATCACCGTTCGAGTCGGTGACGATGACATCGTCACCGCTGGTATCGATAGTGACTACAGGGCTACTCAAAATAAGATCATTATTGGCAATAACGTCGTTCCACCAAATAGTTTCTAACACGTCCGAATAGCCAAGATCTTTATCGCCCAGACCCGCGGTACCTCCAGAAAGGTCCCATCCATTGCTCTCTAGTGCGAGACTCCTGCCGCCGATTTTATACAGCGATGTTGCATAAGAGCCACCGGCAAAACTTGAATCATAGAGGTGGTAAGAGCGATTTCCCGGTCCAACACCGTATTTAGTCAGTACATCATCAGCTAACGTTGAAGCAGGATCCTGGTGCTCATCGGGCTCCCAATACCAGTCATAGAAAGGATTGACAGCTGTTACGTCTGGATCGTTGCTGCAGTTGTAAAGTGCACTGTTCGTCCACCAACATGTCGTGGTACCGCCGTCCATCGAGGACACCTCGGTGCCCTGATATAATGGTACGTGAATGGAATCACCGTACTCTTCCTGGGTAGCCGGCCATGCCGGGTTGGCGTTGGTCGCGTAATGTTCTTCTGCGCCAAGTTCAATTCGCGTATTTCCCAGCGTTTGGCTGTATACACGCCCGCCAATTCGATCAGTGGCTTCAATAATCAACACATCGTAGCCGGATGCATGTAGAGTTTTCGCCGCATACAAGCCGGCGCTGCCGGCGCCCACCACCACTACGTCATGTGTCGTGTCGGCCGGCCATGCCACTGTTGCAAGCAGCCACGTCAGGACAAAAGGTATTGTACATTTGCGTAGAAAGATTATATTTTCTCTTCGCCAGACATTATGAAAATTCAATTTTATGCTAACAAACTACACCATATAGGTACATCAATCTTCCGATCGTGCATGCCGCGACAATCTGGCATAAGACACTTTATTTCGTTATTCGAAATGTCGCGAAATAAAATTCTTGACACGGTGCCACGAACCCGCGAAATAGCGACCAAAGAACAACAACAATTGCGTGCATGAGGAGATAATCACGTGAGTTCAGAATCCAATTCCAGTGATAAGGCACCGCGAACCATCCACCATATACTTGCTGGCCCGTTCATATTTTTACTTCTGCTGATCCTTCCGATTGAGTCCATGAATTACGAGGTTCGCTGCAGTATCGGGTTGCTGTTGTGGATGTCGTGGTGGTGGATTACGCGTCCGGTACATCTGGCCGTAACTGGTTTTCTTCCGCTGGCAGTGGTTTCGATATTCGACTTTGTACCTGTCACTCGAATCCTGCCGGCTTATGCGACTGAGCTGATCATTCTGCTTCTCTCTGCGAATATCTTGACTACGGCATGGGCGCGGTGGGGCCTAGATCGGCGCATTGCTCTTGCGTCGCTGATTGGTATTGGTACCAACACGACTCGACAGATTCTTGCCTGGTTCGCGATTGGCATGATCTTGAGCGCGTTTCTGCCCAATACGATCGTCGCGGCCACGATGATCCCAATCGTTGTCGCCATGCTTCGTTTCATCGGTATCGAGGATCTTTGGAACAGCAACCTCGGCACTGCACTTGTTATCGCAGTCGCCTGGGGTACTAGTGCGGGTGGCGCAACAACGCCGCTGGGCGGCGCACCCAATTTGCTGACGATCGAGTTCATCCAGGAAACTGTTACCGGTCAGGAATTCGCATTCACGACATGGTTTACTAGATTATTGCCTCTCAGTATTTCCGTGATGATCGTGATATTCATCTACGTTCGATTCGCATTCAAGCCGGAAATTACCGAGATAAAAGGGGCGCGGGAGTATTTTGTCGGGGAGTTCAAGGCGCTTGGCGCTATGAGCATCCAGGAGAAGTGGTCTTTGGTGCTCTTCCTCATCGCCGCGTTGCTCGCATTTTCGCGTCCTTTATATGCGGATATCGTCCCTGGATTTAGGCCGGCATATGCATTCCTTACCTTTGCGCTCCTCTGTTTTCTGGTTCGCCCAAAAGGTGAGAGCCTGATGACCTGGGAATACGCTCAGGGCAAGATGATGTGGGGGTTGTTCTATCTATTCGCAGGTGGCACGGCTTTGGGTCGCATACTCAGCGAAACCGGAACGGCTGCTTACATTGCGAATATGCTAATTCCCTATGCGAGCCAGGGCGGGCTGGTCGCCGTGATCGTCTTTGCGACTCTGACTATCGTCATGACACAGATTACCAGTAACACGGCAGCGATCGCCGTTGTCGTACCAATCACAATTAGTACGTTTCAGAGCCTCGACATCAATCCATTGCCATTCGTATATATTGTCGCCGCAGTAGGTAACTGTGGCTTTATGTTGCCCACGTCAGCCGGCGGGCCAGCGATTGCAGCGGGCTACGGTATCAACCTCAAAACCATGCTGGTCAAGGGCTTCTGGGCCACTCTATTGGCACTGATCATCACTGTTCTGGTTGGTTACCTGTTGGCAATTTATTGGCCGGCGTTTGGAACGGCTTAGACGTCGAAGTATAGAATTGTAGATGTGGGTTTTTTCCCTGAAATACTTTGTGGAAATAGAGTATTAGGGCGAGGTATTCCAACGGAGTCGCGTCCTTAATAATCAGGACCTAATCTAGATGCGGTGCCAGTGCCTGTTGCCACAAAAAATAGCCGCGCTCATTGAGGTGCAGGCCGTCGTCGACGAAAACGTCTCGTAGATTGCCGGCAGCATCGAGTAACGGCGCTGCAAGATCAGCATATCCAAGATTCGGATGGCTTTCCGAATATTCGCGTACCAGGCGGTTCGCTTCCACCATTTGCGGCCATTTCCCCCACCGCAGCTTGCTTGGCTTAATCGAAATATATATCAGGTCAACCTTTGGAAAATCTGACTGTACAATCGTGACAAGCTCTTTGTAATCCTCAAAAACCTGGTCAGCCATCTTTCCGTGCCCGACGTCGTTGTCACCGGCATACAAAAAGATCTTGGTTGGAGCGTAGGGTTTGATCACCTGGTCATAGAAATAAATAACATCTGATATTTCGGACCCGCCAAACCCACGATTAATGATAGGCTTACCGGGAAACGCAGTCGCTGTCGGCCAAAATAGCACGCTTGAACTACCGACAAACAGAATCGCATTCTCCGGAAAGGTGTTTTTGCTGTCCCATACCGCAAAGGTATTGATGTCCTTAGAGAATCTCTCTGGGTTAGGATCTGGAGAATCAGCGTAAGCTTCCGAGCTAAGACAAAGAACGGTGACAAAAACGAGCGCATTTATGTATTTTTTCATGGGCTCGAATCTACTCCGGTATAGTCGGGGGTTCAAATTTCTTCAGGGACTAGCTTCAGTAGAAACAAGAAATGTAGGAGTCATCTCTTTGTTCGGTTATCACCGTGACTAAATTGATTTGGATGTAAGCGTTTTTTTATTTGTTATTATTTCTTGCAAAATGCCTCAAAATTCTTTGCCGCATTCTCAGATAACTCCGAAAAAAACAATGCTGCAGCAAATGTCTTTTCAGATTTTTTCTCGTTTCCTGCTTTCCTTTCTATGTCTGCGCTTTTTAATAATTCTCCAGACGTATGTAAGAAAAATCCTGAGGCTTCACTAACTTTTTTACAGTCTTCACTCTTCCAGAATCCTATATCAGACTCTTCAGAATTTGCCCATCCTGAGATGGAAATAAGCGAAATTAATAGACAGGAGATGGGGAAAATTTTATTCATAATGTAACCTCAGTATCGAAAAAAATTGAGTTATTACAATAGCACCATGCAACATCAATACACCACGAAAATCCTTGTTTTAGTTTTCCTGGAAGTGCTCCAATAGACCATCTTCTTTTCCGTCTATGAAGCTCTCCCCCGAAGGCCAGCTATCAGCAATTTTTATAGGCATTTTCAGGGCCATGTACGAAATCATCGAACGATCTCTATGCCAGATGTGAAGGCGGCGCACGAAGTGTGAATCGGCATCGAAATCTGACCTACCTTATACCGAAGCACCTAGCCAACTACGACATCGCTGGCGCGGCCCTTCTTGATCTCACCGACGTACTTGTCTTCACTTAACAAATTGACACTAATATGATGTAGTAGGGTGAGTTATTGGAACAAGCGCTAGCTCTAAATTCTAGTGGTCTATGCGTAATTATCTATGTTCGGAATTCATTATTCGGGGAATTTTATGTTTAGACCTTCTTTTTTTCGACTCCCACTCCCACTCCGCCGATCAAGTCATAGACTATCCTGTTCTATGGTTGTAGTTCTTTTAGTTGCAATGGCAGTTTCGACCAATATTCACGCGCAAGATTTTGACATCTTAATTAGAGGTGGGACGGTTGTTGACGGAACTGGGGCGGCGAGATTCACCGCTGATGTTGGGATCAAAGGAGACAGAATAGTACGAGTTGGTGTCATTCCTTCTGAATTATCGGCCGGTCAGGTCATTGATGCGACTGGAATGATTGTTTCGCCGGGTTTTGTTGATCCGCATTCGCACTCAGCACCTGGAATAGAAACAGCGGAATTAGCCGCCGCAATTCCAGTTTTGTATCAGGGTATTACTACCGTAATGATCAATCCGGACGGCGGGGGGCCCGCGGATCTGCGTCCGCAAGTTGAGAGTATTAGATTAAATGGTCCTGGCGTTAATGTTATTCCGATGATCGGTCACAATGGCGTTCGCAAGGAAGTAATGGGGACTGACAATCGTTCGCCAACAATAAGCGAACAAAGCCAAATGGAGGAATATGTTCATGCTGCGATGAGCTTTGGCGCCTTTGGCCTTTCAACTGGTCCATTCTATATTCCTGGAAAATTTTCGACTACTGACGAGATTGTAAAGCTTGCGCAAGTTGCTGAAAAGTTTCCCGATGCATTTCATATAAGCCACATTCGTGATGAGTCGAACTATGATATTGGTGTGGTTGCTGCGGTCGATGAAGTTATTCAAATCTCACGGGAATCTGGTATCCCAGGCATCGTAACGCACATGAAAATGTTAGGCCCTCCCGTTTGGGGTAAGTCAGAAGAAGCAATAGAGCTCATTGATCGAGCTCGTGCTGAGGGGTTGGAAATTTGGGCCGATCAATACCCTTATGCGGCGTCGGGAACTAGCCTGCAACCTGCTTTGGTACCGGGTTGGGTTCAGGCGGGCGGTTCTGATGCGATGATCGGCCGCTTGAATGATCGGAGTCAAAGAGAAATTATTCGTGAAGAAATGGCCGCCAACCTTGCTCGGCGAGCGGGTCCTCATGCCCTTATGATAAGAAAATATGATCCCGAACCATCCTATGTAGGAATGCGTCTTGATGAAATTGCTGATCAGCGTCTGGAGAATCCATTAGATACTGCAATCGAAATGTTGATCAACGATGGTGCGCCTGTCATTTCATTTAATATGAATGAGTACGATGTTCGGGCCATCATGCGTCAATCGTGGACGATGACAAGTTCGGACGGTGGATTAACTCTGCCAGGAGTTCGCTTGGAGCACCCTCGGTCCTATGGTGCATTTCCACGTAAGATAAGACGTTATGTATTGGATTCAGGTGTTATCACCCTGGAGCAAGCCGTGCATTCAGCAACAGGTTTGCCGGCTAAGGTTTTCAATATCATGGATCGTGGGGAATTGCGGGCAGGGGCATTTGGGGACGTATTAGTATTTAGCTTGGAAAGAATAAGGGACACCGCTACTTACACACGGCCAGAGTCTCTTTCTGAAGGGATTGATTACGTGGTGGTGAATGGAAAGATCGCAATTGATAATGGCGAAATTTCTTCTGGTCGGTTTGGCCGTGTTCTGCTCAGGGGCGACTGAAGACCCGCAGAAAAAATAAATGGTGTGCCGAGTGGGATGATTCTATTTTGGCTTCTATGATTTCCCTACTGGAAGTTCATCAGAATTATTTTGTTATCGTTCAATGCTATGGTACTTGCGTCCATGCAAAGTGAGGAGAGTGCTGATGAGTGACCTAACAAGACGAGACTTTATAAATGGCTCTTTAATGATGGCCGGCACCTCGATGCTCCCTGTTAATGGAAGCAGTCAAGCTGTAATGGCGGCACTAGAGCCATCTTATTATCCCCCATCACTTAATGGTTTACGCGGAAGTCACCCAGGATCAAATGACGCCGCACATGCAAGAGTATGGGCTAAGCAAAGCAATTGGGGCCCAACTTCTAATTTAAGGGAAGTATACGACTTAGTTGTCGTTGGCGGAGGTATCAGCGGCCTAGCTGCTGCTTATTTTTATCAACAAGAACATGGCAGAGATAAAAAAATACTCATACTTGATAATCACGATGATTTTGGTGGTCATGCGAAACGTAATGAGCATGATGTAGACGGTAATATTCTTATAGGTGAAGGTGGATCTGAGACAATTGAACAAACAGGCGCACTTAGTGAGATTGTACTCAATCTATTAAAAGATTTAGGTTTGGATTTGAACCGATTCCAGATGACATATGATTCTAATTTTTTCAAAAAACATGGTCTAGGAGCTGCTACTTATTTTAATCAGAGAGTATTTGGTGAAGATAAAGTAGTAAGGCACCCATTTGGTGGCTACCCCGGTTTTATGGAAGGACTTTTACGGTCGACCCTTTCTTATGAAAATGCCGTAGAACAAGCTCCATTAAGTAAAAGCGGTAAACAACAATTATTAAGAGTATTGCAAAGCAGCCCAAAGACATTAAACATACCAAAGTCACAATGGCAGGAATATGTACAAACGCATACTTATTTTAATTACCTAAAAAATACGTTAGGTGTGGATGACCCTAGAGTACTTAGAATGGCCAGGCATTCTGTTGTTGATTATGGAGGCACACCAGACGTCATGACCATGCAAGAAGCGCTAGAGAGTAGTGCATTAGGTATGGATGCTGTTGCCTGGAATGAGGCTGTAGAGGAGGGGGATGCGCCGGTAGATTATATCGATAAGGGTGATGGTACATATGCATCAAAAGACCCTTTTATTCATCATTTTCCAGATGGTAATGCCACGATTGCACGTATGTTAGTTAAAAAGATGGTTCCTGAAGTTGGCCCTGGAGAGAATGTTGAAGAGATAGTGCTATCTAAGTTTAACTATGACAAATTAGATTTAGCTAAAAATAATGTCCGAATTCGATTAAGCAGCACTGTTGTCAACGTCAAGCATCTTGGTAATCCACTGGATTCGGATGCTGTGATGGTTAATTATATTCAGGGGGGGGAGTCTTATCAGGTCAAAGCAAAAAACACTATATTGGCTTGCTACAACATGATGATTCCTCATATTGTCTCGGGGTTGCCCCAAGATCAGGATGAGGCATTAAGAAAATTATCGAAAGTTCCATTGCAATTTTCTAATGTTGGTTTGAAAAACTGGAGGGCAATGAAGGAGATTGGGGTAGGCATGGCCATGTCGCCAGGAAATATGCACCAAGCAGTCAATATGGATTTCCCAGTTAGTGTTGGTGGTTATGAATACACTAAATCTCCAGATGATCCCTGCATTCTTCACATGAGATGTTGCCTCCAAGGAGATACGTCAGGTGCTCCAGCCGAAGTACAATTTCGCGAAGCAAGATACAGAATGCTAGATCTCGAATTTAATGATTATGAATTAGAAATTAGAGAGCACTTGGAAGGAATGTTTCCAAAATCTTTGTTCAATTTTGATAGAGACGTTCAGAGTATAACAGTCAATCGTTGGGCTCATGGTTATTCTTATGGTAATGCAGGTCATGTTGGTAGGCGACCATTTGGTAGAATCACTATTGCTAATAGTGACGCAGTAAATAGTTCGCTTGTTCAGAGAGCTATTGATGAGGCGTGGAGAGCGGTAAAGGAATTGGGCTAATAATAAATAATAACCGTTCCTTAGCGTGTCTAACCAAGAGGGGTTCATTGATAGTGACAAATACGATTCGTGCCCCGAACCTCTTGTTTAGTTATTGGGGTGCCTAAAATTGGACACAATTGATTGGAAGGCACCGTTAAAGTTGAAGAGTAAGAGTTTCCATAGGAAGGAAGATTAGTGATTGGAGCAGTTCTTCTTGGAGTTCCTGCTCCTGAAATAGCATTTCCAAGACCAATTAAAGCTTGAGCTTCCCTTTGTCTTCTTGCTTCGTCTGCCGCCACGTTTGCTTACCTTTCTTAAAAGGTCTATAAAATTAGACAATAGTTGAACTAAGAGAGTTAGGAATGACATCGCTCATGCCGTACGACAGCCAACGTCCATACGGGTGCTGTGTTTTTGTGCTTTCGCTAGTCCTTGCTGCTGGGTGCGGTGGAGGTGGAACGCCAGCGCCTACACCTACTCCCACGGTTACCATTTCTTCCTCATCTTCTTCGGCTTCAGTTAACTCTGCGGTCACGATTTCCTGGTCTTCGATGAATGCCTCCAGCTGCACAGCCTCAGGGGCGTGGTCGGGATCCAAGGCCACCAGTGGCAGTGAAAGTTTTACCCTGAGTGCCGCGGCTGACTACAGCTTTACTTTAAGCTGCTCAGGATCAGGAGGTAATGGTTCGGGCTCTGTCACGGTAAGCGGATATCAAACCTTTAACGGGGTCACCGTGGATGGCTACATCAGGCTCGCTGATGTCTTTATTGATGAGAACAACAATTTCATACTCGATAGCGGTGAAAATAACACCACTTCAGATTTTGAGGGTAAGTTCACCTCATTAAAGTACACCCCCGGCAACCTAATGAGCGTAGGGGGGATTGATGTCGATTCGGGGAACCGCCTAGATCAACTCCTTTTAGTAAATAAACTTTCTCAGCACAGCGATCTATTGGTGATTACCCCGGTTACCTCGGTGGCCGCCCTGATGCTCACCTCAGACAATATCAAGGCAGCTCTGGGTATCGATAATTCCATCGATATCGCAACGACCGATCCCATTGCCACCATGGCCGATGGGGATAAATACGAATACCTCTACGAGAAGGGATCCCAAATCACCGCGCTGGTCTTCAGCATGCAATCGGCCTTGAACGAGATCAATGCCCTACAAGAAACCTCAGAGACGTATTTCTTAGAGTTAGCGAAAACCCTGGAAGCCCAATACGCAGAGACGAGTGAAGTCGTAGATATCGAGACTGAGGTGTTTATCGATGCTTATGTGGATGCTGTCCTTGTAGCAAAAGAGACCGTCATACAGGACGATCGAAAAACCGACATTAAGAATGCGCTGCATTCCCTGGTGCCGGTGATCTCTGTGAGATTTAAAGCGGCTATCACCACCGCACTTTCCAATTTCACGACCGGACAATTTATTACTGATTTCAAAGCTATGGCCCAAGGTACGGCTTCCAGTACCCTGGCCGCTTCTTATGCCACCGATATCAATGCCCTGATTGCCGCGGATCAAAGTATCGAGCCGGGTGATTTAGTCATTAAAATCAGTCTCGCCGATGACAGCGCAACGGTGGATGAGGATTCCAGTGTTGTTATTGCAGTCTTATCCAATGATACGTACATGACTCCTGTCTATGGCTTCTCTATCGCCACCTCAGCGCCGTCCAACGGGCAGGTGCTATTAAATGCGGATAACACTCTTAGTTATGTACCAAACACTAACTTTAACGGTACCGATGCCTTTACCTATACCGTCACCGTGGATGACCGATCCGCTACCGCTAATGTCAGTATTATTGTTAACCCCATTAATGATGCTCCGGTCATCAGTGGCTTATCTTCTTCTATCTCGGTGGCTGAGAACCTGGCATTCGTTGTGACCGTCTCAGCATCCGATGTGGAAGGCGACACCCTGACTTACACCCTGACCGGCACCGATGCCTCTTCGCTCAGCATTAATAGTTCCTCCGGTGTGATCACTTTTAACAGTGCGCCGGATTACGAGACCAAGGCTACTTACTCAGTGACGCTGAATGTCAGTGACGGGACCAACACCACCAGCCAGGCGATCATTATTAGTGTTACCGATACTGACGAAGTCGGTAATGCTCCGGTCATCACCTCATTTCCTACTTTTAGTGCGGCCGAGAACCAGACCGCCGTGGGTATGGTGACCGCTACCGATGCCGATACCAGCGACACCCTGACTTACACCCTGACCGGCACCGATGCCTCTTCGCTCAGCATTAATAGTTCCTCCGGTGTGATCACTTTTAACAGTGCCCCAGATTACGAGACCAAGGTTACTTACTCAGTGACGCTGAATGTCAGCGATGGCACCAACACCACTCCTCAAGCCCTGAGCATCAATGTGACCGATGTCAATGAAACCTCACCGGTCATCACCTCATCTCCTACTTTTAGTGCGGCTGAGAACCAGCTCGCCGTGGGTACGGTGACGGCCACCGATGCCGATACCAGCGACACCCTGACTTACACCCTGACCGGCACCGATGCCTCTTCGCTCAGCATTAATAGTTCCTCCGGTGTGATCACTTTTAACAGTGCACCGGATTACGAGTCCAAGGCTACTTATTCAGTGACGGTGCATGTCAGTGATGGCACCAACACCACTCCTCAAGCCCTGAGCATCAATGTGACCGATGTCAATGAAACCTCACCGGTCATCACCTCATCTCCTACTTTTAGTGCGGCTGAGAACCAGGTCGCCGTGGATACGGTGACGGCCACCGATGCCGATACCAGCGACACCCTGACTTACACCCTGACCGGCACCGATGCCTCTTCGCTCAGCATTAATATCTCCTCCGGTGTGATCACTTTTGACAGTGCCCCGGATTACGAGACCAAGGCTACTTACTTTGTGACGGTGAATGTCAGCGATGGCACCAACACCACTCCTCAAGCCCTGAGCATCAGTGTCACCAATGTGAATGAGTCATCCGTTAGTACCATTGCTGACTCGGCATCGACTAATGAAGAAAGTGCAGTCACGTTAAATCCGCTAACTAACGATACGATTGTTACTGCCGGTTATCCTGTCTCAGTCTCAGTGGGATCCCCTGGCAATGGATCGGTTGTGGTCAATAGCGGTAACACGCTGACTTATACGCCATCACTCAACTTCTTTGGTACAGACTCATTTACTTATACCGTCACAGTAGAATCAGTCTCCTCGAGTGCTGAGGTAACTATTACTGTTAATGGGGTAAATGATCTACCCATCATCAACAGCTTAAGTTCCACGTTGACGCCCGACGAAAACCAAACGGTGGTGGTTACGGTAAATGCGTCTGACATTGAAACATCATCATTGTCCTATTCAATATCAGGAATTGATCGCTCGTTATTTGGTATCTCAAATTCCGGTGCTTTAACGTTTAACACGGCTCCAGATTATGAGTCGCCCAGCGACGCCGATGCCGATAACAGCTATGCAATCACTATTACTGTAGGGGATGGTACCGCTACAACTTCTCAAGCGGTAACAGTGGAAGTGCAAAATGTTGCTGACCAGGTTTCAGGAGTGGCGGTTGATGGTTATGTTGCCGGCGCCACTGTATTCCAAGATTTGGATAACGACGGAGTGCTAGATTCTGGCGAACCGAATACGGCCACTAATTCCCTTGGTTCCTTTAGTTTGATTCTTTCTAGCGTCAACAAATCAGCGCCAGTGAGGATTATCAACGGTTATGACATAGCAACCAACGAGATACACCCAAGCATAATGGATATCAGCGTCACGGAAACGGGTAGCTACATCATTACGCCTATCTCTACCTTGGTTGGACGTTTGAAAATAGAAGACACCACGCTCAGTGGAACAGTGCCTCAGTCCATGATTTCTGCAGCACTGGGTATTACGCTCACTGATTCGCCAAATGACTCTATTCTGGGGTTTGATCCCATTGCGTATTTCAATGGGTCAGACAGCACACTAGCTGCCGAGGCGCGTCCGGTGTTTGCGGCCAGTCAGCTCCTCATGGCGCAAGGCGGTGGTAACTACGGGGTTAACAAATACATTACCGATCAAGTTCTCGCGGCACTATCTACCACCTTAACTAGTGCAAGCGGCACAAGCATTAGCATGAGTTCAGCGGCGGATATTATTGCAATAAAGCAAGATGCCTACGACGCTATCTTTAACGGTATTGTGGATACCACATTGGCGGATAGCCCACCGATCAATAACGTCCAATTTAAGAATAACAAGGCGGTGATGACGGATTACCTAAACGGTTCATCCTCAAGCCAGGTCCAACATTCTCTATACGGCGTGCATGACGGCACTACCACTTTGGTTGCTGACCTTGTGGGTGCAAAGCTAGATTATGAGAACTTAAAACAAATCATCGACAACGATGGCACCGGCACTCCTCTAGATCTTAGCTTTGAGCTATCTAGCCTGCCGGTAGGGAGCGGCTCAACATCAGTGACGCTGCGGTTGTTCTATGGCAGCGATGCGGTTCAAGACAGTAACGAAGACTACCTTCAGGTCACCTTGACCGCCAATTGGGAGTCTGACGGCACGACGTTACAAGTTCAGTTGCCAGCCAATAGTAATTTAGTGGCGACCTTCTTTGACCGCAGTGGCACGACGCTCAGCCGCACTGTGACGAACATTGCTGAAGATGTAATTACCGCGACGAAGGATGGCCCCAATAGACCAACGTCACTAGCCATAAGACTGTCTACACTGTTTAACGCATTTCCAACTGAGGTTTCGGGCTTGTCATCCTTCCTCGATGGTGCCGCAACCTTCACCTATCAGGTCGAGTTCGGTAGCTTTACGATTTATGACCACTTAGAAAACCCGTTTACTAAAATTCAGGGTACCTTTGCGGTTAATTCAACACCCGATATCGCTGTATTTGCTGATGATATCTATGTCCATGAAAACGCCACAACCAAGGACATTATATTCCGCCTGTCACAGGCATCTAGCTCTAATGTGACCGTTGATTACGCTATCTCTGCTGCCAGTTCGGCCTCTTCCTCCGATTACACACTCAGTGCGGGCACTGTCACCATTCC
>Ga0315339_1000221_pt1 | contig 87225 bp, 83 predicted proteins | sample ASW17metaG_FD_204514 | JGI IMG/M metagenome (GOLD analysis project Ga0315339, IMG submission 204514) | Ammonia-oxidizing marine archaeal communities from Pacific Ocean, United States - ASW #17 | ecosystem: Environmental > Aquatic > Marine > Oceanic | place: USA: California | collected 2016-12-05
CGCCAAGAGCAGAGGAGCCTGTCTCCGTACGGGTTTCGGCTCCGTATCCGTTATAAAATGCCGCGTCGAAGGTAGCGTGTGACAACGCGTCTAGGTGGGAATAGGCCCATCCGTGAGGAAAGATGCTAATCCCGTCAAGGCCCCAGGTGACGGGGCCGGCAGCTTCGATGACGTAGTCGTGTGTCATCGGCTGGATGGCGTTGGGACCGCCACCGGGAACCAGGTCGTGGGCGAGCGACACGACGATGCCCTCGCGCACCAGCGCCGCGGCCGACTGTCGCACAGCCGGTGAGATCAGGTCAATGTGCCGAGCTGGTCGTCACCGCCCCATCGCCCTTCGTTGGACACTTCGGCCGCCCAGCCTCTGAGCTCCTCCAGAGAGACGGATGCTTCCTCTTGCGCGTTGGCGGCAAGACCGCCGGCCAGAGCCAAGACCACGAGCAGGCTTCTGCTTGACATCGGGCACCTCGAAGCTGGGCCACCGCCTGCAGGTTCCAGCGTTCCGATGAGCGCCAGCGTCGACGTAGACTAAATGAGAACGTAGAAAGACTCACGGAGGACGTGCTGATGACCTCGCCTCGCCCGACCCTGCGTGTCGCGGCCGGGGTGCGCCCTGCCTGCGCTTGTCGCCCTCACGGGGACGCACGCGGAAGGCGCCCAGACACCCGCCCGGCTTCGCGAGGCATTCGGCTCGGACTAGAACCCGCAAAGTCCCAGCGCGATATTCGCCCCTGTCGGATCACGATCGCCGGATCATCTGGAACCGGCCATACGTAGCACAACGCCACGCCCACTCGAATGGTCCGAGCCGGAACCGCGCCAGCCATGCTTTCGACCACAGCAGCTGCGCGAGCCACACGCTGAGGATGAAGACACCGATACCAGAGCGGGTCGCCTCGCCCGAGTCGAGCACGGTCGACAGCACGACGATACCGAGCAACGTCTGGGTCAGATAGTTGGTGAGCGCCATCCGGCCGACAGCGCGCACGCGCTCGTGAAGCACCGTGGTGGGTTGCTGGTTCCAGAGGGCGATCAAGCCGAGGTAACCCATCGCGATGGGGATGGTGGCAAGCGTGTTGGGTGCCGCGCCGAGCAGCGCGATATCGGGTGAGAAGTCGAGGGCGACTTGGCAGACAACGCCGGCGGCGGCGAGTGGGAAGCCGACGCCGAATCCGAGACACATCATGCGGCGGTAATACGCTGGCGACCGGGCGCCCTGAACGATTCCGAGACGGTAGAGGGCGACACCGATCAGCATCATCCCGAGCGAGCGCAAGAAGAAATCGCCGATCAGAAACAGTCCGGCAGTATCGCCGATCGGTCCGCCATCGACGAACCAATAGGAACCCAGGCCATCGCCGCCCGCCGGGATCTGCGCCTGGGCGAGCACCGCCCACGCCGCGGAGCTGACAACTAGCGCGGCGCCGGTAATCATCAGGCCGCGCGCGCCGCACCTGCGCACGGCCAGAAGCACAGGGGAACAAAGCGCATAGACGACCAAGATGTCGCCGTCCCAGAGGAGCGAGTGGAGCAGCCCAATCCCGAGGAGCAGCAAGTTCCGCCACAGGCTGAGCCGAACGGCGCGTCGCCCCTTGGCCGCGGCGCGATCGGCGAATACAACAATGCCTGCGCCGAACAGGAGCGAGAACAGGGCCATGGTCTTCTGGTCAACGAAGATCTCCCCGAGGATCCCGATCAGCCAGTCAAGGGCGCTGACGGAGCCCGCCGCAGCGAGGTTGAAATAGGCCGCTTCAGGCAGGCCAAACGAGACGGCGTTCATCACCAAGATGCCGAGCGTGGCGAAGCCCCGCACGGAATCGAGGTTGGTGATGCGCTCGCCGTTGGCGATCGGGACAGTAGTCTCGGCCACGTTGGACTCTACGCGGTTCAAGGTCTCCGCTCCCTGTGGGAGGTGGCCGAGGCACCGCCTGCAGCACCCGGTCTACATCGCGGCGCTGGCCATCTCGTCGGAGGCGATCGACACCACATCGCAGAAATCGCCGCGCTCCAGGAGAGCGTGGACGGGGATGTCGGACTCGCTCAATCCGTGACGTACTGCACTCCGTATTTCTCTCCGATGGCGTTCAAAGCACCGAACACTGCCTCAGGACCACCGCTCGGCTCGTCCATACGCGAGAAATCGTCGAGCAGTCCTTCGATTCCTGCAGGTGCGAAGAAGAATAGCAGCGTCGGGCAAGTCGTTCTGTTAGCAGGCCCGTGCCGCAACCGAAGTCGCAGACGCACGCACCTGCGAGCTGCAGCTCGCTGCCTGACAGCAGCCGCTCCAGCGATGCGAAAGCGGCATCGGCGTACTCCCGAGCCCCCTCGTCTTCATCCCAGCTCTTGGCGTAGTCATCCCAGACAGTCAGGGCCTACCTCACGGCGCGGTCCGCAGCGATCGCTACTCCGTTGCGGGTGATCATCCGGCAGGATACTAATGCACCCTTGCCTTTCTGACTTCGCTACCGCCGCCTGGTGACCCATGCGACTCGCATCGCTGATCCTTCTCTGCTTCGTTTCCGGAACTGCGGCCGCACAAGACGCAGATCGTGACCTCTTCCGCGACCGCCTCGAGACTGTCCCCCAACTGCGAATGGACCGCATCGAGCTCGACGTCGGTCCGTCGCTGGTTTTCGAGGGGATCTCAGCGGTGTCGATAGACCGGCAAGGCAATATCCATGTCCTCCATCGGCCGGCGGCTGGAGATCCCGTGGTCGTGCTCGACCCGACGGGGCGCTTCCTACGGTCCTGGGGCGCCGGCATGTTCAATATCCCGCATGGCATCCGCATCGATCCGGCGGGCAACGTATGGACCGTGGACTCCAACACATCCACGGTCTACAAGTTCACCCCCGAAGGGGCGCTGCTGCTCGAAGTACAGATCGATCTGCCAGAGTCCGGAAGGGGTTTCTGCGGGGCCGCAGACATCGCCTTCACGGCAAACGATCGCGTACTCGTCGCCGACGGCTATTGCAACGGACGCGTGATCGAGCTCGACGCGGATGGACGTCAGGTGAGCGAATGGGCATCACGCGGGACCGGCCCAGGTCAGTTCGTCGTCGCTCACTCCGTAGCTGTGGGCCCGCAAGGACTCGTCTACGTGGCCGATCGCGAGAATGGCCGGCTGCAATCGTTCGACCAGGACGGGCAGTTCCTCGCCCTTTGGGAATATGCGAGGCAGCTCTACAGCGTGGCATTCAGTCCGACCGGGGACCTCTACATCTCGGTGTCCCTTGGCGGAGATCCGGAAGAGGCCTACGTCATCAAGATCGATCCCGCTAATGGCGAGATGCTTGGACGCATGGACGGCTACGGCCATGAGATGGCGTTCTCGCCAGATGGCACTCTTTGGCCAGCCTCGAGCGCCAGCGAGTTGGTGCTGTTTCGACCGCGCCGCTGAAGAACGTCCGGTAAGCACCCGACACCTCGCGACGCTGCTGTCGAGGTGCCGCTGACCGGCGCGCTGCACGTCGTCATGCGCCTCCGCTTACGAGGCCTTTGAGGCACGCGTAGTTCTGCGCGGCGGTGGGTGATTCGATCTCCTCTTCGAGCACCACCAGGCACTCGGCGCAGTCGAACCCGACGCGGCGCAACATTGCAATGTGTTTCGCCGTCTCGAATCGGCCCGGCTCGTATGCGAGCTTGGCCTCGTCAGGCTTGATGAAGTCGCCGTTCAGCAACATCCCACCACCTTGAAGCACTCGCGCACAGCTCGCATAGACCACTTCAACGTTCTCTTGGCTACCCAGATCGTGCAACGCCCAGGTTGACACGATGGCGTTGACTGGTACGGGGATGTCCGTCCACCACCTGTCCTTCACGAGATCAGCTTGAACATAGGCAACGCGCGCTGAATACGGCATCAGCCTTTGCCGCGCATTGGCGAGCATCGGATCAGAAAAATCGACGCCGTAATATCGAATCTCGGGCATCGCTCGCAGCAGATGCTCAGCCAGGAACCCAGGGCCGATCCCGACCTCGACTACGCATCCGTCTGGCGGAACTCGGGATGTCAGCTCGGAAAGAAACACCTCGAATAACTCCAGGCGCTCGGGAGTCGGCACGAAGCGTTCAGCCCATTCCGCGACGTAGTCGTCATCATGGAATTCGTGCTGCGCACCTACGACTTCATTCATTGGTCGGTTGCTCCCTTTTACTCATGCAGACTTCGCGATTCTGCGGCGTACCACCGTGCCCGGCTGGGCCGCCGACATCATCCGAGCCGTGCTGCCTTGCTTCATCGTTTTGGAGTCCCCTAGGAGGTCGTTGTGGATCTCACTGCGAAACCAGGCCGTGTATCTTCGCGAACGGGTCCCAGCCAGCTTCGCTATGCCATTCATATTCAGCCCCTATGGCGATCTGCTCAGCGGCGTCCTGCCCCAAGATCTTGGCGATCACGGCCAACGACATATCCATCCCTGCCGACACACCGGAAGATGTGAAGAACTTGCCATCCTCCACCCAGCGCGCTTCCTTCTCCCAGCTCACTCTGTCGCCCTGCGACGCAGCCCACGCGAATGACCGCTTGTTCGTCGTCGCCCGCACGCCATCCAGTACCCCCGCTCTCGCCAGGAGCGCGCTGCCTGTACATACGGATGTAACGAGCTCCGCCCCCATCGATTGGATCCGAAGCCATTCAAGGAGCCTCGGGTTTTCTACTTCCGCGCGGGCGCCCCTTCCACCCGGCACAAGCAGGACATCATATTGACGTTCTTCGCCGAATTCATGCTCAACGACCGACCTGGGGCCCTGCGCGCTCGCGATATCTCCGCCGCTCTCGGCGACCATATGAATCTCGAAGCTCTCGGGCACGATTCCATACATCTCCAGCGGCCCGAAGACATCCAAGAGCTCAAACCCCTCGAAAAGAACAACGCCGATTGACCGCACGGATTTCACCTCACCATGTGCCCAAGAAGACAGCGCTGGGCGGTCGCACGCGGACATGACTAACCGACCCACCGAACGAAAGCACTCCACATTCCACTGAACACCAAGCCGGCGCTTAGGACCGGAGCAACGATGAAAATGGCCAATCCTCCCGCCACCGTGGCCAAGTGAGGGCGCCCGCGTCTGAAGACATCGCGAGCACCACCGCGAGGACAAGCGCGGTAGCGGCCAAGGGCTCGAAGGCGATCTCATTCACGCGGTGTTGTAGATCATCGGCATCTGTCCCTTCCACTTGTTCCAAGTGTCATCGCCAGTGATCAGATCAGCCATGAAGTGGCCCACGTTGATTCAACTGGTCAGGCCCACATCAAAGATCGCGCTTCGAATCGGCGAAGGGAACACCTCGTATTCGGTGACCTGGTCCTCATCGATCAGGCTATCCGGACACACCGCAGCCCACTGGATCGCGTCGTCGCGCCGGCCAAATCGCGGTCCGCAGATAGTCCGCCGCCTTCTCGTTGTCCACATGCGGAGGCACGAGCAGACGAAGAAGCCCGATGACGCACTTTTGGCGAACCGAAATTGGCTCGTGAAGATCACGGTTGCTGTTGCCAGCCGAATTCATCAGCACAAACCTGGTTGGGTCTTCGGGCTTGTTCGCCTTGATGGCATTGCACAATCGGCGAGTCGCATCGGTCACAAGGCGGCGCGGGTGGCCGGAAATCCCCTTCAAGCTCATGTTGTGTCCCAGACACGAGGCCACTGCGCCACACCCGCTAACGTGCCGGGACACCTCGGCGTCGCTGAGCTCCAAGACACTTGCGCTGATCACCGACAAGCGATCGTGATTCGTGAGCGCTTTGGGCAACCTATCGGCCGATCGCACGATGGCCCGGACGTTCTGGCCGCGATCGAGCAGTTCCTCTACGGGCAGCCGACCGGTCGCCCCGCTCGCTCCGGCCACAAGGGTCGTCATCATCGTGGCAGCGCCATTTTCTCGAGCCCCTTCATTCTGGTCACGGACCGCGGCGTGATCGGGAGCCTACCGAGGAGCGTGCAGCGCAATCAACTCGCCCATCGACTTGCCGCGACGCTTCACTGGCCTGCTATCCGGGCATTTGCGCCACAATCAACACCCAGCCGACGTTGCCTCGCTCCGCCATATCGACCCAAACGCCCAGACCATCGAGAGTACGTTCTACGAGCTCCGTGCCAACCTTCGATTCCAATTCCGCGCGCTTCACGATTGCCTGCTCTCGCGCCCACGCATAGCTCGCGGAGACGTGTTCCGACCAGTCTTCCACGCGCCTGATCTTGAAACCCAGAGCGATCAGCTCGGCCAAGTAGCGCTCGGTGTCCCACATCTCGGGTGTGCGAACGCGTTCATAGAGCCGATTGCGGTCCTCCGGCTTCAGATCGCGACGCGCGAGGATATCCGTGAAGTCCAGTACGCCCTTCGGCTTCAGGACTCGAGTCACTTCCTCCAGAATCCGGCGCTTGTCGGCGCCATCCATGAGCGAATCCTGACTCCAGACGACGTCGAACGATTCGGCCGAGTACGGAAGCTCATGAAAATCGCCGTGGTCGAACGAGACCAACGCCTCGAGCCCGTGTGCTTCCGTCTGTCTTGTCGCCTCCTCAATCTCGACCGTGCTGACGTTCAGACCTGTCACCTGACATCCAAACTCAGAGGCGAGAAACCGCGCCGCGCCTCCGTAGCCACTGCCGAGATCAAGCACCCGGCATGCACCCTCGTGCAAGGGTGCATGCCGGGCCATCAACTCAGAGGCGTGCTCGATGGCGTCACGCCCAAACCGCCCCGCCTGCCTGGGGACACCGAGGTGGAGGTTTTCTCCCCAAGTCGTTCTGTAGATCGTGTCTGCGGGTCCGTCGTAGAAGTCCTTTACTCGAGCAGTCGCCTCATCCCGCTTCGTCTTCTCCATCACTCGACCTCGCGATCCGGGCTGAACATATCCACCGAAACGAGCCACGAGCCGTCGCGCTGCCGGCACCGGATATCCAGAATCGCAACCTCGATCCGCGTGTCGCTCTCGTTCGCCTCAAACCACGATTGGATCGCCGCGCGGCCGCGGATCAGTGGCGCCATAGGAGGCATGATGACTGCGTCCTCCGTGTAATGACGCCCCACGGCGTCCCAGTCCTGCGCAGCATGAGCGATGAGCCAGTCGTCCGTCATCTGACGAATTACAGCTAGGTCGTCCTCGGCCAGGGCCTGAGCAGCCGGCGGCTGGCACGAAGCGAGAAGCAAGACCAAGGGAAGGCTGCTTGCAGCCTTACGGAGCCACGCACATCGTGATCGGACGATCTCGACGTCCATGAGATCCTTCTCTACTCTCTCGCCCGAGGCGCGCAATGGAAGCGATTCGCGCCGATCCGCGACGCGCTCAGATCCCCGCGTACCACGACCACCCGCTCTGCAGGAGTCCGCGGTCACCCAGATCGTCGAAGCGGTCGGTGACGACGATTCGTCGCAGGAACTTCATGCTCTTGTAGCCCATCTGCTTCTCCACCCGAACGCGCACCGGCGCTCCATGGGGAACGGGCAGGTCCCGGCCGTTCATGCCGTAGGCCAGGATCGTCTGTGGGTGAAGAGCGTCAAGCATGTCGATACCGTCGGCGAACGCGTCGTAGGTGTAGAATTGGACGAAGCGGGCGCTGGGGAGGATCCCCGTAGCCTCCAGCACCAGACGCAACGGCACCCCGGTCCACTCGGCGATGGCGGACCAGCCTTCCTCGCATGAGTGCCTCGTTATCTGCGTGCGGGAAGGAAGCTGCTTCAAGTCGGCGAGCGAAAAAGCTCGCGGCCGCGCCACGCTGCCCTCGATCGTCAGGCGCCAGTCGGCGAACCCGCCGTGGCGCAGGCGATCGTAGATCGGCCCGCGTTCGGCGTCGAAAATGGACCGGTTCGGATCGCCGGGATCCGTCGTGCCGATGGCGGGCGAGGAGGAGATGTCCGCGTGGGAATATTCCCGCGCCATCGACATCCCGGGAAGCAGCAGGCGATGTGCTTTGTAGGTCAGCACGTCGCCCATCCGCAGCAGGTTGCCGTAGGTGGGAGGTAGCTCGCCCGAGCAACCGGTTAGCGCCAGTCCGGCGACCGAGCTGAGTCCGGTAAGGAGGGCGCGACGGCGTGTGATAACGGTGTCGTCTTTCATGCTATTCCCCAATTGTCATGGCGCGAATCTGCCGACCGAAGCCTGAGAGGACGACCATCAGCACGTGCCCGACCAGAAAGAGAACGAGCGCGGCGAACAGGAAGAAATGGATCGTGCGAGCGGACTGGAACCCTCCGAACAAGTCGGACAGGACCGGGTAGGCGGCGGTAACCGCCGGCGACATCGCCAGCCCGGTGAGAACCATCAGCGGCAGTCCCACGATGACCACGCCGAGATAGGCGCACTTCTGCAGAAGGCCATACTGCGGCCCACCGGTCGGGGATCGGATCTGCCGACGCAGATGCCGACCCAGGTCCTGCCACAACAGCCTCGGCGTGAGCTCACCGGATCGGGGCGCGAGGTGCCGCCTGATGTGGCCCGACACGATCCCGGAGAGAAGGTAGACGACGCCCGTCGCCACCAGGACCCAACCCGCCAGAAAGTGCAGGCTGCGCCCCCAGCTGTTGTGATTGAGGATCGCGTACGTCCGCTCGGCGCTGATGGGCCCATCGGCGTCTTCGAAGAAGGGCCGGGCGTCCACCCAGCCGCCGTGCTGGAGGTTCCTGCTGATCGGCAATTCGAGCAGGGCCGGCGTCAGGTCGTTTCCGACCTCGCCCCAATACAACCGCGGGTGGGTCCTGAGGATGGCGAACCCGGTGAATGCCAGCGTCACGAAGCTCAGGGCGATGACCCAGTGGGTGATCCTGACCCAGGCAGTGTGCCCATCGTCTCCTGTCCCAGGCTTCTCTGACACCTATCTTTACTCCCTATCGTGCTGGCGCCCCGGGCCGGATTATCACCGCGGCTCGGCGTCGTCGGGTGAACGACCGTACACGACTACGCCGTCTGGCTGTTCCGTACAATACCAATGTACCCATATATAAGCGTGTTGAAAGAGCGCGACCGCAAGAGCGGCTCGGGAGCGGGCGATGAGAACGATGCCCCAAAGCCCGAGAAAGACGAAGGTATACATCGCGTTGGAGCTCCACGCCAACGCGCCTCCACGCACCATCAGCATGGCACGGTAGCGCTCGAAGAAATGGTCGCCACCGAGCGCCCGCGCCAAGCCGAAGTAGGTCTTTATCGAATGCACCGTCCACACCGCGGGCAGCAGCAGGAGGACGCCAACGATAAGGCCCAGCCAGGGTGGGATGGCCAACGAGTCGGAATCGGCCACCGCAAGGCCGACTACCGTGAGCGGCCGCGCGACCAGCAGAGGGAAGAAGATGACGCCCCAGACTCCCTAGATCGAGATACATAGATCCGGTGTAGGAGCGCAGACCTGTAGCCGGAATCACTGGCCTCTCTCTCTCTCCCCCGCCGTCTCCGTCATGTCCGCCCTTGCCCGCCGCATCTGCTTCGGCAACGCATCGTCCGTCATGTACCTCTCGAACCACTTGCGCAGGTACATCTGCGTGCGCAGGAAGTTGGAGGGCTTCGACGAGGTGCCGTGCCACTCGTCGTTGAAGCGGATCATCGCGGTAGGCACGCGCATCACCTTGAGCGCTGCGTAGAACTCCTCGGTCTGGGCGATCGGGGTGCGCAGGTCGTTGACGCCGGTCATCAGCATGGTCGGGGTGGTGACGTTGCCGACGTACATGAGGGGTGAGCGGCGCAGGTGCTCGCTGGGGTCGTCCCAGGGGAGCTCGTCGAAGTTGCGGTACCAGGAGATGCCATCGGTGGTACCGACGAACGACAGCCAGTTGATCACCGGGCAGTTGGACGAGGCGGCGGCGAAGCGGTCGGTATGGCCCACCACCCAGGCGGTGAGCACGCCGCCGCCGGAGCATCCGTAGACGTACATGTTGCGCTCGTCGATGTAGCCATGCGCGATGACGGTGTCAACGCCGGCCATGAGGTCGTCGAAGTCCTTGTCGGGATAGGCACGGTTGATGGCATTGCCGAAGTCGGTCCCGTAGCCCGACGAGCCGCGCGGGTTGGTGTAGACGACCACGTAGCCGTTGGCGGCGTGGTTCTGCCAGCCGTAGTTGAAGCCGACGTTGTACATGCCGTGCGGACCGCCGTGGATGGCGAGCACCAGCGGATAGCTGCGCGACGCGTCGAAGCCGGGCGGCTTGATGACCCAGCCCTGGATGTCGAGATCGCCGGTGGACTTGTAGCTGAGCTCCTCGACCTCGCCCAGCTGCAGGCCCGCCAGCAGGTTCTCGTTGACGCTGGTGAGACGACGCATGGTGCCGGGGCTGTCGACGTCGAAGGCGTAGATGTCGCCAGGCTCATGGAAGCTGCTCATGGTGGCCACCGCGACGCCACCTTCGCTGATGTTCGACACCGACAGCATCTGGTTGCCGTCGGTGACCTTGACGGGCGGCTCGGATCCATCAGCAGGCGCGAAGTAGAGGTTGCGGGTCCCGTGGTCGTTGGCGGTGAAGTGAAGCCCACTGCTATCGGCGCGCCAGCGCCAGTTCGACGGCGATCGATCGAGGTCAGGCGTGACGCTGCGTACCATGGAGCCGTCGGTGCGCATGACGTACAGCTGGCGCTCGATGTAGGTCTGGGTAACGTGGTCGTTGCCGGTGAACGCCACCATGGTGCCGTCGGGGGAGACCAGCGGGCCGGAGTCGGGGCCCCTTCGATCGGTGAGCTGAGTGGTGCGCCCGGTGGCCACGTCGAGGGCGTAGATCTCGCTCTCGCGCCAGTGATATTCAGCATCCTCGAGCAGCAGGCCCGAGAAGTACATGGTCGCGCCGTCGGGACTCCAGACCGGCGCACCGTGGTCATAGTCGCCGCGGGTGACCTGGCGCACCGGGCCACCATCGGCGGGCACCACGAAGACGTGCTCGTAGCCGGGGTCGATGAAGCCGCGGCGATCGCGCTTGTAGTTGGCGCGCTCGACGATGCGCGGAGTCTCGGTCCATTCGGCGTCGTCGGGACGACCCGGCAGGCTGATGCCCCAGTCGCTGTCGGCGTCGACGCGGGTGCGGAAGGCGATTCGGCTGCCGTCGGGCGACCAGCTGAGGTCACGCGGCGCGTCCGTCGTATGGATGATCTGACTGGCGGCGCCCTCGGCGTCCATCCAGCGCACCCAGATCTGGTCGCCGCGTGGCTCTCCCTCGGCCAAATAAGCGATGCGGCTGCCATCGGGCGACCAGATCGCCGAGTCGCCCTCGACCAGCATGCGCTTGCGCGAGCCGTCGGCGTTCATGATCCACAGCTCCGACTGGCGCGCGTCGTTGAGCGCGTCCATCCAGCCGCGTGTGTAGACAACATGCTGTCCGTCGGGCGAGATCTGCGGTGCACTGACCGACTGCATCTGCAGGTAAGTGTCGAGCGTCAGCTTGCCAGGGACAATCTCCTGGGCACCGGCGAAGTCGGCGATTCCCGCCGCTGTGACGATGACGGCCAGACAAACGAATGCAATTCGGGTGCGCATGGCGTTCCTCGCAAGGGAAACGGATAGAAATTGTGCTCGAGGCGGTCCTCTGCGGACCGGAGTAGCACGTCTACGAGATCGTTTCCACCGCAGCAACGTCAGTCTCGGCGAAGTCGTTGCCCTTGAACAAGCGACGTGGAGCGCGTATCGATGGCGTTCCGCGGCAGCAAGGTGTTCGTGTCGATGACCTTGGGCGATGCCGGGGTCGTCACCGCGCTGCGAGGACGCGATGGACGTGAGCTGTGGCAGATCTCTGAGCAACTCGCAGAGGCGACGTCATTCAATGCCGTCGCAGCCGGGAAAGGCATCGTCGCGGCCGTCGGACAAGATGACAAAGTGGATGGGACCAAGACATTGCTGGGCGGCGGGTTCAATCCGGAAACCGGTGCCGAGCTGTGGTTAGCCGAAGCGGGAGAGACTGGCGGAAGCGGCCGAGCCGGGGCGATCACGGTAGGCAGGGACGCCGTGTACGTGAGCGGCCGAATCAGCGCGCCGAATGCCTCCACAGAAATGACAACGCAGGCGTACGCGACCCAGTAGCGTCATCGTCACGAGTGAGCGCAACGCACCGTCGCGCCCCCGTCGAAGTGCGCTCTGGCCGTGCTACTTTAGATGGTGCAAAACCTCGCTGAACCGGAAGGGGTGGTGCGTCCTGTCATGAAGACCTTTGCCGCACGTGCTGCGGTCGTCACGATCTGGCTTGCGGCTGGATGTCAGCCTGCCGGGATCGGTGCGAACAGCTTGCCAGCTGCAAACGTACTCTCGGCCGCAAACACGCTCGCCGTCGCGCGCTGGGCCGACCCAACACTCGCGGTCATGCGCTTGGCCGCCGCGACGCCGCCGAGCGGCCCGGCGGAGCTGAACCCGGTCATCCGGCAGTACTGTGTCCGGTGTCACAACGACCAGACGCTGCGGGGCAATCTGTCACTGGAGACGTTCGACGCTGCGGCGGCGCACGAGCGCGCCGCGACGGCCGAGAAGATGATCGTCAAGCTTCGTGCCGGCATGATGCCGCCGCCCGGCGCTCGTCGGCCGTCAGCGGACACGCTCCTGACCCTCGTCGAGACGCTGGAGACGGTGGTCGACACCGCAGCTGCGATCGACCCGAATCCCGGCGCGCGGCGATTTCAGCGGCTCAATCGCGCCGAGTACGAACGAGTGATTCACGATCTGCTGGCACTGGAGGTCGACGCCAGCCGCTGGCTTCCAGCCGATACCTATCTTGGCAACTTCGACAACATGTCGGCCGCACAGGGGCTGTCGCACACGCTGCTGGAAGCGTACCTGCGGGCGGCGACAGATATCAGCCGGATCGCGGTCGGCAACCCGGCAGCGCTCTCCGCCAGCACGAAATACACCAACCCGATCGAGGTCTCGCAGCACGCCTGGGATCACCTCGAAGGAGCGCCGTACGGGACGCGGGGCGGCATGGTGGTCACCCACGACTTCCCCGCCGATGGGGAATACGTCGTTTCGCTCGACACCCTGTTCGGCGATGGCACAGGATTCGAGGACCTCGACATCTCGATCGATGGCGATGGCGTGGCGCTTCTCGCCCTGCCGCATGGCGGGCCTTCGAGGATTCCGTTGCGTACCGAGCCGATCTTCGTTCGCGCCGGTCAGCACCGCGTTTCCGCTGCGTTTGTTCGCAAGATCGAAGGCCCCTACGAGGATCGCCTGAGCCCACACGCGTGGTCGTTCGTCGGCGGCGAGGACTCGGTAAGCTGGGCCAACTACGGGATCACGGCGCTACCTCACCTCAGCAACCTCATGGTCACCGGGCCTCAACGCCCCACTGGGCTCTCAGAGACGGCCAGCCGCAGGAAGATATTCGGCTGCCGCCCGGCTGCCGCCGAAGAAGAGCGGCCTTGCGCCGAAGCGATCGTCTCGCGCCTCGTCCTGGAGGCTTTTCGCCGGCCGGCCACCGCGGACGACCTCGCCGGGCCAATGACGTTCTACGACCGCGCCGCGGCGGAAGACGGGTTCGAGGTCGGCGTCCGCACCGCGCTACAGGCTATCCTCGCGAGCCCGCTGTTCGTTTTCCGTATCGAGCGCCAACCCGCGGGCGTGGCGCCGGGCGAAAGCTATCGTTTGAGCGACCTCGATCTCGCCTCCCGTCTGTCGTTCTTCCTCTGGGCAAGCAGCCCGGATCACCAGTTGCTCGAACTGGCGGCGGAGGAGCGGCTGTCGGACCCGGGCGTGCTGGAGCAGCAGGTCGAGCGCCTGCTGAAGGACCCGCGATCCGATGCGCTCGCCGCGCGCTTCGCTTCGCAGTGGCTGCGCCTGCAGGACACCGAGGACAACCAGCCGGAGCCCTATCTGTATCCCGACTTCACTGGTCAGCTACGTCATGACCTGGTACGAGAGACGCAGCTCCTTTTCCAGCACCTCGTGCGCGAGGATCGCAGCCTTCTGGAGCTGCTCACAGCAGACTACACCTTCCTCAACGCCCGCCTGGCGCGTCACTACGGGATTCCCGGAGTAACGGGCGACGAGTTCCGTCGGGTGAGCTATCCCGACGACACCCGACGCGGCGTCCTCGGTCACGGCAGCATCCTCCTGCTCACCTCGATGTCGGCGCGCACGTCTCCGGTACTACGCGGCAAATGGGTGATGGAGGTTCTGATGGGTACGCCTCCTCCTCCCCCGCCGCCCGACATCCCGGCCTTCGAGGACACCAAGAGCACCGTCGAGGGCCGACGGCTGACGACCCGCGAGCGCCTGGAGATCCACCGCGCCAACCCCATCTGCCACTCCTGTCACCGGTTCATGGACCCGATCGGTCTGGCGCTCGACAACTACGACGTAACGGGCCGCCTGCGCGCACGTGAGAACGGCGTGTCGCTAGATACGCGGGGCACTTACTACGATGGCACCGACGTGAGCACCCCGAGCGAGCTGCTGGACGTACTCATGAAGCGTCCGATCCCGCTGGTGAGGAACTTCGCGGCGAACATGCTCGCCTACGCCATGGGTCGACGCGCGGAGTACTACGATCAGCCGGCGATCCGGGCCCTCGTCCGTGAAGCGGAAGCGAACGACTACCGGATGTCGTCGTTCATTGTCGGGATCGTGAAGAGCGTTCCGTTCCGCAAGATGCGATCTGAAGCCGTAGTCGGCCAACAGGCCGAACCCAGAAACTAGAGCCAGCCAGGATAAGAGCCATGGAATTCATCACGGGGAAGCATCTCTCGCGTCGCTCGTTCATCCGCGGCACGGGTGTGAGCGTGGCGCTGCCGTTCCTCGACGCGATGGTGCCCGCCGGGCGGATCCGGCGGGGCGGTGCCCGGGAGCCTGGCTTCACGCGTCTGGTGTGCATCGAGGAGTCGATGGGCGCGGCCGGCTGTAGCGATTGGGGCGACGCCCGACATCTGTTCGCTCCGGCTCAGGTCGGTCGCGATTTCGACTTCGTCGCGGAAAGCCAGCTGCTGCCCCTGGCGGACTTCCGTAAGTACATGACGATCGTCAGCAACACAAACTGCCGGCCTGCCGAGGCCTTCCGGGCGGAGGAGATCGGCGGCGATCACGAGCGCTCGACGGCCGTGTTCCTGACCCAGGCTCACCCCAAGCAGACGCAGAGCTCGGATATCTATCTGGGCACGTCGCTCGACCAGATCCATGCTCAGCGCTTCGGGCGCGACACGGCGCTTTCGTCGCTCGAGCTCTGCATCGAGGGCATCGACCGTGGCGGCGGCTGCGCCTACAACTATCACTGCGCCTACACCGACTCGGTTTCCTGGGCATCGCCGAACCAGCCACTGCCGGCGATTCGCGAGCCTCGCGTGGTGTTCGAGCGGCTGTTCGGTACCGGCGACACGCCGGAAGACCGCGCCGCTCGACGTCGCACCGACCGTAGCGTGATCGACTGGATCGTTACCGAGGTGAAGCGGCTCGAGGGCAGCCTCGGAGCGGTGGATCGCCGGGCGATGGAGCAATATGTGGATCAGATCCGCGAGATCGAGCGGCGCATCCAGCTCGTCGAGGTGCGCAACGCCAGCGGCGAGGTGCGCGAGATGCCCGAGGCCCCCTCCGGTGTCCCCGACTCGTTCGAGGAACACATGCAGCTGATGTTCGACCTGCAGGTGCTCGCACTGCGGACCGATCTGACCCGCGTGATCACGTTCAAGACCGGATTCGATCAGTCGAACCGCACCTTCCCGGAAAGCGGCACGGCGAAGTCGATCCACGGCGTCTCCCACCACGGCAACGTTCCCGCGGAGGTCATGGACTTCCACCGGATCAACAGGTATCGGCTCGCCCAGCTGAGCTACTTCCTCGAGAAGATGCGGGATACGGTCGATGGCGAGGCGTCGCTGCTCGACAAGACCGCGATCGTCTGGGGGTCGGCGATGGCCGATGCCAACCTCCACAACCACCGTCGGGCTCCTCTTCTGATCCTGGGTCGCGCCAATGGAGCCCTCGAGGGAGGCCTGCACGTGCGGGCACCGGAGGGCACGCCGATGGCGAACGCGTTGCTGAGCTTGATGCACAAGATCGGGCACGAAGAGATGCAAACGTTCGGCGACAGCAATGCGGCGCTCACGCTGGAATTCCCGCGTGAACCCGCCTCGACGAACGGGAGCAACGCACGATGAGCACAGGCTCGCCCGTCCCCACGAGGTCGGTGGCGCTGATCGGCGTGGCAGCCCTTCTCTGCGGCGCCGCCTTCTCGCCCGACGCCCCGCTCGTCGATGCGGCGCGCCGCGGCGACGCCAAGGCTGTTGCTGCGCTCATCGATGCGGGCGCCGACGTGAACGCGGCACAAGGCGACGGCATGAACGCACTCCACTGGGCCGCCGAGCGCGGCCACGCTGCGGTCGCCGAGCATCTGATCGCGGCATCTGCCGATGTCGGAGCGAAAACGCGCATCGGCGGCCACACGCCGCTGCACGTGGCCAGCCGTGGTGGGCGCGGTGCGATCGTCCGCATGCTGCTCGAGGCTGGCAGCAACCCCGCCTCGATCGCGACTAGCAGCGGCGTGACGCCGCTGCACCTCGCCGCCGCGGCGATCGATGGCACCGACGCCGTCGTCGCGCTGCTGGCTCACGGTGCGGACCCCGACGCCCAGGAATGGTCGGCCGGGCAGACGCCGCTGATGTTCGCCGCAGGATCCGGTCGTGCAAAAGCCGTGCGCCAGCTCCTTGCGTCCGGCGCGGATCCCGGCATCAGCACTCGGGTCGTTGACGTTCTACCGCAACTGGCGCTGGATCGCGAGGCCAAGCGGCGCCTTCAGGAAACGGTAGACGCGGCGCGCGGCGACGGGGACAGCTACGGCGAGGGGACGGTCGACGCGATGGCCGGGACCGAGGAGCCGAGCCCCGCCGAGATCCAGGAAGCCATCCTTGCGCAGCGGGAGTTCCTGCGGTCCGGCTACGATGTCGGCAAGGTCGACCCCTACTCGCTGGCGCGTATTCGCCCCGACTATCCGGGCGGGCCCGAGCTCGCGCGGCCTCCGTATCGGGAGACCCTGGTGGCGATGACCGGCGGCATGACGGCGCTACTACACGCCACCCGGGAGGGACATATCGAAGCCGCGGTGGCACTGCTCGATGGCGGCGCTGACGTCGACCAGGTGAGCGGCGGAGATCACACCAGCCCGCTGTTGATGGCGGCGCTCAACGGCCAGTTCGATCTCGCGCTAATTCTGCTCGAGGCAGGGGCGAATCCCGACCTGGCGGCGTCCACCGACGGAGCCACACCGCTGTTCGCGGTACTACAGACGCAGTGGGCTCCGAAGTCGAACTACCCCCAGCCGCGGGCACAAGACGATCAGCGGTCGGAGTACATGGAAGTTCTGGAAGCACTGCTCGCTGCCGGCGCCGACCCCGACGTCCGGCTGAACACACATCTGTGGTATTGGGAGTTCGGGCTCACCAAGATGGGGCTCGACCTGACCGGCGCGACGCCGTTCTGGCGCGCCGCCTTCGCCCAGGATGTCGAAGCCATGAAACAGCTCGCTGCGTATGGCGCAGATCCGAACATCCCGACTCGCTGGCCGGCGGTCGGTATGCGCGAACGGCGACAGCAGGACGGACGCCAGCAGGAGGACTCGCGCCTACCCTACATTCCCGAGGGGGCGCCCAGCGCCTATCCGATCCACGCTGCGGCCGGCGGCGCATACATCGGGCTCGGCGCCTTCAGCGTGCGCAGCGTGCCCGACCAGTTCCTCCCTGCGGTCGAGTACCTGATCGAAGAGCACGGAGTCGACGTGAACCTCGCCGATTCGTGGCTGTACACGCCCCTGCACTACGCGGCATCGCGAGGCGACAACGAGCTCATCGAATACCTTGTAGCGCAGGGGGGCGACATCAACGCGATCACCCGACTCGGCCAATCGACCGCTGACATGGCGCGCGGCGGGCAAGGCGGCTTCTTCGTGCGCGTGGCGTACCCGGAAACGGTGCAGCTGCTAACGAGCATGGGTGCGTCGCTCGAGTGCTTGAACACGCATTTTCTCGGCACGGGAGACGTCTGTGAGGGTGCTGGCGTCAACGATCCTTGGGCGCCACCGGCGAACGGCCGCCCGGCGACGTCGGGCACCCAGTAGAGACCATGAGGGTGGCTGCCGTGGCGCTCGTCTTCGCCTGTGCCTCCGTGGCCATACTACCGGCGTGCGTGGACGAGAACCGAGCTGCATCGCTGCCGCAATCAGATGGAGCCACGGACGGCACGATCACCAAGGGCGGCGACGAGCGAACGGGTCCGTACGATCCCGTGGCGGGCTGGTGGAAGCAGGCGCCAAACCACGATGAGGAGTGGTCGTGGGGGCAGGTGGCCGGCGTCTCGGTAGACCACCCCGACCGCATCATCGTGGTCACACGCGGCGATTGGCCGGCGAACCGGGCGCAGCCGCGCGACGGGCGGCTGCGCCGCACCAACTTCATCGTGGTCGCCGATGGCGACGGCAATATCGTCGAGCAGTGGAGCCAGTGGGACTCGATCCTGACGCTGCCTCATCAGGCCTACATCAACCCCTACGATCCCGAGCGTCACGTGTGGGTCATCGATAGCGGCGGCGGGCAAGGCCACATGCAGGTCTTGAAGTTCAGCAACGACGGCAGCGAGCTGGTGATGCAGCTCGGCGAGCGCGACCATCCCAAGAGTCGCGAGGAGGCCCGCGCACGATTCGACTGGGGTCCGCACACCTATGGCTGGCCATCGAAGCTCGCCTTCCTTCCCGACGGCACCTTTTTGCTGGCGGACGGCTACTGGAACTCACGCATCATCAAGTACACGAAGGAGGGCGACTTCCTGATGCAGTGGGGGGCGCTCGGAGACGGCCCCGGAGAATTCGATCTGCTCCACGGCCTCGCCGTCGACGAGGACCGCGTCTACGTCGGCGACCGGCAGAACGAGCGCGTCCAGATCTTCACGCACGATGGCGAGTTCATCGAGGAATGGCCGAACATCTTCGATCCGGTCAACATCTGGGTCGACGTCAACCATTCGGTCTGGGTGCTCGACGCAAGCCTGAACCGGGTGCTCAAGTTCAGCCGCGACGGCGAGCTCCAGTATCACTGGGGAGCCTATGGCCAGGCCGGCGCGATCGGACGGGGGATATGGCCGGGTGGCCTATCGCTGCCGCATCAGCTCGACATGGATGCTGACGGCAACCTCTACATCGCCTCGTACAGCGGCGGCTGGATCAACAAGTTCGTCCCCGAGCCCGATGCCGATCCGAGCAAGCTCATCGGCAAGCGACTACTGCTCACGAACTGAGCGGAGGGATCCATGTCCGATGAGACCATTCGTCATGAGGGAGGATGCGCCTGCGGAGCCGTGAAGGTCACGGCCAACGGCAAACCCAGATCCGCCGGCTACTGTCACTGCGAGTCGTGTCGCCGGTGGCATACGGCCCCGATCAATGCCTGGGCCGCGTGGCCGGGCGACGCCGTAACCATCACCCAGGGTGAGGACAAGCTGGTGCGCTTCGACACCCGCGACCAGGGCGGCTCCAATGTCCGCTGCGAGTGTGGCCAGTGCGGCTCGGGGGTGATGAACCAGCGGCACGACGGGATGACGGTGGTCTACCCATCGGCGCTCTACGGCAGCGGCTTTAAGCACGAGCCGATGGTGCACATCCACTACCAGGAACGTGTGCTCGACGTGAACGACGGCCTGCCCAAGTTCGCCGACAGCCCGGCGGAGTTTGGCGGAACGGGCGAGATGATCGAAGAACCCGCTAGTACCGGGCCGGCCGTGTAGCGAGCCGGAGCCAGGGCGCGGCAAGTGCTCCCAAAGCGGTCGCGCTTGCCGTTGAGGCTCATTGTTAATCTAGCAACATTCTCCGCAGCACTGTGTGCAGGATGCCGCGGTTGCGGTAGTAGTCGACCTCGACCGGGGTATCGATGCGGACGATCGTATCGAACTCGATGGCCGAGCGATCGGTCTTCGTAGCCCACACCGTGATCGTTTGCTTCGGCTGCAGCTCGTCGGGAAGATCGATGTCGAAGGTCTCGGTGCCATCCAGGCCCAGCGCCTCTGCGGTGTCGCCAGGGCTGAAGGTCAGCGGTAGGACGCCCATGCCCACCAGGTTGGAGCGGTGGATGCGCTCGTATGAGGTAGCTATCACCGCCTTCACACCCAGCAGCAGCGTCCCTTTCGCAGCCCAGTCGCGCGACGAGCCCATGCCGTAGTCCTTGCCTCCCAACACGACCAACGGGGTTCCCGCCGCGCGGTAGCTCTCCGAGGCCTCGAAGATCGTCTTCACCGTGCCATCGGTGAAGTCGGTGGTGAAGCCGCCCTCGGTATCGGGCGCGAGCTGGTTGCGCACGCGCACGTTGGCGAAGGTGCCGCGGGTCATGACGTTGTGGTTACCGCGGCGCGATCCGTAGCTGTTGAACATCGCCCGTTCGACGCCACGGCTGAGCAGATACTGCCCCGCCGGGGTGTCCGGACCGATGGCGCCGGCTGGCGAGATATGGTCGGTGGTAGTGGAGTCGCCCATCTTGGCGAGACAGCGCGCACCGCGAATGGACGTGATCGGCGCGAGCTCAGGCGCCATGTCCATGAAGAACGTCGGCTCCTGGATGTAGGTGCTGTCGTCGGACCACTGGTAGTTGGCGTCGTCGGACGTGGCGATCGCCTTCCACTCGTCGCTGCCCTCGAAGACGTTGCCGTACTTGTCGAGAAACTGGCCGCGCGACAGCGACTCGGCGACGACACTTTGAATCTCGTCCTCTGTTGGCCAGATCTCGTGCAGGAACACGTCGTTGCCGTCAGGGTCCTGTCCGACCGGGTCGTTGACCAGGTCGATGTCGACGGTGCCGGCGAGCGCGAATGCCACCACCAGCGGCGGCGACGCCAGGTAGTTGGCCTTGATGTCGGCGTGGATGCGACCCTCGAAGTTGCGATTGCCCGACAGCACCGAGGCCACCGTGAGGCCGTGTTCGCGCACCGCGTTTCCTATCGCCTCGGGCAACGGGCCGGAGTTGCCGATGCATGTAGTGCAGCCGAAGCCGACGACGTAGAAGCCCATGGTCTCGAGCTCGTCGAGCAGGCCCGCCTTCTCCAGGTAATCGGTCACCACCTGTGAGCCCGGTGCGAGCGAGGTCTTCACCCAGGGCCGCCTCTGCAGACCGCGGCGTGCGGCGTTGCGCGCCAGCAGCCCGGCGCCGACCATGACGCTCGGGTTGGAGGTGTTGGTGCAGCTAGTGATGGCGGCGATGACCACCGCCCCATCGCGCAGCTTGAAGGTGTCTCCGTCGAGATCGACACTGACGGATCGCACGATGCCCGCGTCCACCGCGGTAGCGGTGGACGCGACAACGGCCGCGGTGTCGTCGCCGCCACTTGCCGACGCGCCACCGCCAGACGGTCCCGCGCCGCTGTCGGCGTCGTCCCGCGCGAACGTCGTGGCGAGACCTTCCTGCCACTTGGCGCCCATATCGCCCAGTGCGATGCGATCCTGCGGGCGCTTGGGACCGGCGAGCGCCGGCTCTACACTACCGAGATCGAGCGACATCTCATCGGAGTACGTGATCGCACGATCGTCGTCACGCCACAGTCCCTGGGCGCGATAGTACGTCTCGACCGTATCCATTAGCTCCTGCGGCCGGCCGGTAAGCCACATGTACTCGAGCACACGTTCGTCCACCGGGAAGAAGCCGCAGGTGGCGCCGTACTCGGGTGCCATGTTGGCGATCGTCGCGCGGTTGGCAACCGGCATGCCGGCCAGACCGGGCCCGTAAAACTCCACGAACTTCCCCACCACGCCGAGCTCGCGCAGCATCTCGGTCACGCGCAACACCATGTCGGTTGCGGTGCTGCCGGCGGGCAGCTCGCCCTCGAGGCGGAACCCGACCACCTCGGGCATCAGCATGTAGATCGGCTGCCCGAGCATCACCGCCTCAGCCTCGATGCCGCCCACGCCCCAGCCGAGCACGCCGAGGCCGTTGATCATCGTCGTGTGCGAATCGGTTCCTACGAGCGAGTCGGGGTACAGCGCCTGGCCGTCGTCCCAGACCACCTTGGCCAGGTATTCGAGGTTCACCTGATGCACGATGCCGGTGGCCGGCGGCACGACGCGGAAGTTATCGAAGCCGCTCTGACCCCATTTCAAGAACTCGTAGCGCTCCCGATTACGCTCGAACTCCTTCTCGGCGTTGATCTGCAGCGCCATGCCGGAGTTGAACGCGTCGACTTGCACGGAGTGATCGATCACCAGATCGCAGGCCACCAGCGGGTTCACCTTGGCGGGATCGCCGCCCATGCGCACCATCACCGAGCGCATCGCCGCCAAGTCGACCACGGCCGGAACGCCGGTGAAGTCCTGCAACACGACACGACCGGGGGTGAACGGAATCTCGACCGCGGCGACGTCGGTGGCGTCGTAGGCGGCGAGTGATTCGAGATGCTCGGCGGTGACGATATGGTCGTCGTAGCTGCGAAGGCAGGACTCGAGCAGCACCTTGATGGTGTATGGGAGCGAGTCGATCGGTCCGAGCGCTCTCAACGCGTCGAGGCGAACGATCTGACGCTCTCCGAGGGCGGTGTCGAGGCTCTGACGAGCCTCGCGTGCAAGCCGATCAGTGTCGGTCATGCGGCGATTCTACCGCAGCGGTACTGTGCCCTCTGGCGCCCACCCCCACCTACCAGCTGACGTACTTGTACATCAGCCGGATGAGCCCATACGCCTCGCCGATCGTGCGCGCTTCGTACTCCACCGTTGTGCCGTCGACGCGGCGCACGCCAGGAAAGGCCTGCACGATGTCGGTCCGCGTCGTGGTCGCGAACCTGATACGAAACACGACGGGCTCCGAAACCAACAGGGCGGTCGCATTCGACAGATCATCAAGCGAGGCCGCGGTGGCCTCGCGCAGAGATTCGCGTACCAACTGCGGGTGAAGCAACTTGGCGACGGATGAGCCTATCGCCTCCTTGGTGGCGACGGTCCGGGTATCGACCAGCTCGGCGAACTGCTGAGTGAACGTCAGGTCGCCGGCGGCGAGAATCACCGGCACACCCTGCGCTCCCGCGAAGTGCGCGTTGAGCCCGCCCTCGCCTACCTCGACGCCATTCAGCCACAATCCCTTGACCGAGCCGGATCCCGTGTGGGCCAGGAAGCCATCGGGGGTACCGGCGCGGGCGTGATAGCCGAGGAAGATGGCGCCGTCGAACGTGCTGTCGAGCCCCTGCACCATGCCCAGCGGCTTGATGTTGCCCTGGATGTACTGCACGCGCTCGTCGAGCTGCGTGTGCAGCAGGTTCTGCATGTCGCCGTGGGAGTCGTTGACGAGGACCTCTGCCGGCCCGTGCGCAAAGATCGCCTCGACGACCGCATTGACCTCGGCGGTCATGAGCTCGCGGCCGCGCCCGTAGTCCTTGCCGGCGCCGGAGACCATCTTGGCGGTACCGATGCCGCCGATGCCCTCCATGTCGACGGAGATGAAGATCCGCAGCCCAGAGTCTTGGGCGGCGGCGGAAGGCCCCCAAACCGCGACGCCGATCGCGGCGATCAGACAACACAATTCCATGCGTCGAGACATGCGGCCGACTCTAGCAGCTTTGTCCGACGGGCTGGACTGCCGACGCTGTTGTTGGCGCGGGGCGACCACGGCCTGCTAGGCGCGTACCGCAGTCAAGGCTACTCGGGGCAACTTGCTCCACGACGGCCGCGCTTCGAAATCGGTCCAGAGGCGCCCGAAGTTGCGCAGCGTGCGGTGGTCGGGAAGCCAGGGTGGAATGGGCCATTGCTTGAACGGCGCCCGAGCCACTGACTTTTGCGGATGATCGAATAGCAGCGCGTTGCCCACGGTGCCAATGCCCGATTGCACATCATCCAGGGGGTTACCCGGAAACGCTCCCCACGAGGCCGTCGACAGTCCGAACAGCACCGACGACCATGTATTGACCGCGACGCCGCCGTAGCGCAACCCGGCGACCGTCGCGTTGAGCTGAGTAGCGAGCGCCCGTTCAGTGCGCGGATCGATGATCACATTGCACGAGAGATTGCCCCAGATCTCGTCGTTGGCAACTGTGGCAGCGCGCTCGAGGAAGTCACCCGCGTCGGACGCGGCCACGCCGACCTCGGCCAGGATCCCGCAGAAAGCCTCGGTGCGCAGCGCGTGCTCATCGCGCCGTGGCCGAACATCGCGGATTATCGTCCAGGGGACCCGCCCATCGGGGGCCGGCGGACCGAGAGGACGCGCCTCAGGGTATTCGGCACAGAAACGCTGATATCGATCGGCGGCACCCGGATAGTAAGCATTGCGCTGAGGAGTCTTGGCGAGAATCTCGCTGAGCCGCTCAACAAAGCGCTCGCGCTGCCGCCACCGGTCATGCACGACCAACGCCTTCGCTGCCGTACAGTTGAAACTGGCATTGTGGGTCATCATGCCGGCAACGCTGCGCGCCTGGAACTCGAGCTCGGCGTCGCTCCACTCCCCCGGCACGACGATAACCGGGCTGACGCAGCCGAGCTCCGAAGTGACGCGCTTGTCGTTTGCCGGGGTGCCAGCCGCCTTGCGCCGTTTGCACTCCCCTTTACCGGTGCCCCAGACGATGGCATCGTGCGTGTGGTGCGAGCCAGTCAGATGAATCGAGCTCACCAGTTCGTGGCCGCACAGGTAGGACCCGACCTCAGCGCCGCCATAGACGATCCGTAAGAATCCTCCTTCGATCAGCGGTGCGAAGGCACGCTCGAAGAGCGGTCCCAGGTACTCGTTGAGAGGGTGCATCTTCAGCACCACAACCTCGTCGTCGACGCACAGCTTGTGCACCAAATCGCGCGGCGCAATGGCGGAGATATTTCCCGCCCCGAGCACCAGCGCCACGCTGCCGGGGCTGAAGCACCCGCCTTGCTTGTGGCGATAGATTCGCCCTTGGCTCGGCTCAGCGCCGGGCTCGATCCACACCTCGGCGGTTATCCCCGCGAGCACGAGCTTCTCGAGCATTCCGTCGGGGGTTACGTGGGCAACGATCTGACCGTCGCGCTCGCTGATCGCCGCCGGTGCGGGTCGCGCACCACTCGACAGCGCATCGCTGGCGGTGCGCAGGCAGCGAATGGTGGTCATCGGACCGCTGAGCCACGCTTCGCCGGCAAGCTCGGACACCGAATCGATTCCCTTCGCGGCTGTTACGCGACGGGCCCACTCCGGGGCGACGCGGCGCACGCCCGCCAGGCAGGCTCTCAGCAGGGCCGCCCGTTGGGACAAGCTGACGCGCACCCAGGCACCGCGGCGTTGGTGAAGTTGCTGCAATGCCGCTTCGAGATCGTCGGTCGCTGTCGCCGGCGGCGACTCGCCCACGACCCGCACGACGCTATCGCACGCGCTCGAACCACAGGTCGACGACGCGCCCGGCGTCCAGCTTGAAGCCGCTGACCCGTCCGCCAGAATCGCGCTCGAAGCGGAACAACACCGGCCATTCGTCGGCGCGCATGTGATCAAGGCCCTCCGAGGCCAGGCGATGGCGCAGTCGGAGCGGGATCTCCCAGTACAACTCGCCCTCCTCGATCTCCAGCACGTAGCTCGAGCGCAACTCCGAGCTCACGTAACGGCCCTCGAATTCCCGCAGCTCTGCTACCGAAAGCGCAAACTCCGGCGACGCCAACGCTGTCTCGGCGGCAACCGGCTCGGAAGGGCGCCGGCCGAGCTGGTCGGCGATCAGAACATCCGCCACGCTGCGGCCGAGCGCCGAAGGGTTAGCGGTGGAGGCATTGCAAAGAACGATGATCGTGAAACGCTGCTCAGGAAATCGCAAGATATTGGCTCGGAACCCAACGAACCCGCCGCTGTGGCTTACCAGTTGCAAACCGCGATAAGTGCTGTCGGTGATGCCCGCCGAGTACGCGATGGGCTCGCCGCTGTCTAAGGTGCCGGGCTGCAACCAGCGCGTGATGAGCTCGGGCGCGCCGGATCCGAGGTGGTTGTCGTAGTAGTTCCGGTCCCAGGCGAGCAGATCGTTTACGGTGGTGAACACGCCGCCATCACCGACGATTGGCAAGTTCGTCATGCTGATGGTGAACCCGTCATCAGCAGCCGCGTAGCCACTGGCACGGTTCGGTACCAACCGTTCGTGATCGTCGTGGAAATGCGTCTCGCCCATCCCGAGCGGCGCGAAGAGTCGCTCCTCGGCGACGACGGCAAGACTTTTCCCGGTGGCGCGCTGGACGACCTCGCCGAGCAGGAAGTATCCCGAATTCGAATACAGGAACTCGGCGCCGGGCCGGAAGTTGAGATCGCGCTGCCGCGCCAACATGGCCATCAAATCGGGCGCCGCGTAGTAATCGGCCTCGCGGTACCCGGCGAGCGCCATGAGCGTCAGGTAGTCGCGCACACCGCTGGTGTGATGGACCAGCTGTCGGAGCGTGACTCGGTCGCCGAAGTCACGTAACTGCGGAATCCACCGGCCGACCGCGTCGTCGAGCGACAGCAGACCGTCTTGCTCCAGCAGCAGCACGATCATCGCCGTGAACTGCTTGCTAACCGAAGCGATCCTGAACACCGTTTCGGCGCTGATCGGAACCGCGTGCTCGAGGTTGGCGAGGCCGTAGCCACGGCGATAGATGAACTCACCGTCGCGAATCACCCCGAGGGCGCACCCTGGTGTTTGATCGTCATACGCTGCGAAGACCGCGTCGACCTCGGGTATCGTCGCGGTCAGCGGTCCATCTACCGGAGCCGCACAGCCCACGGCGAGAGCCAGCAGTGCCGCACTTGGCCCCACGTACCACCAAGTAGCGCGGACCATCATGAGTTCTCCAACGTGGGGACTACGGGGTTGACCCGCGCGCCCGAAGGGTGCGTCGCAACTCGGCCGGCTCCGGCAAGATCCCTTGCCAAACCTGCATCGTCTCGCCATCCCGCAAGTACACCAACTGTGGCACGGAGCCCTGCCCGGTGATGCGGATGAAAGTCTGGGGTGGCAGCACCTGGACCGGCATCTGCAAGTCGTAGCGCTTACGGTAATCGTTCACGTCAGAGCCCGATGTCTCGTAGGTGAGCCCGACGACCGGCGGCAATGCGCCGTCCTTGGAGTACTTCGACACGCGCGGACTCATCGCCGCGCAGTGCGGACACTCGTGATGGAACAGATACAGCAGGTGCTCGCCGCGCTCGAGATCGACCTCCCGCATGTCCATCGTTCTGCCTAGCGCCGCTGCCGAGGCGCCGCTCGGGCCGCTCATGTAGCCGAATACACTCGTACCAAGCGCCGCGACGGCGGCCACACCAAGCACCGCCGCCCGCCAGTCGAAACGCGTCCGCGCCGTCGGTGTCCAGACACACACTCCGAGCGCGATTGCCATGAAAGCGAGGTCCATCAGGAAGGCGTCGCGCGGCTCGCGCTCCATCATCGGCCCGAAGCAGCCACACTCATCGAGCGTTCCGGCCGCCCAGCCGTAGCCGACGGCAACCAGAAACACCGCCATTAGCGCTGCCGCCACCGTCGCCGCCGCCCGTACCTGCCAGCGCAACAGCAGCATCACTCCCACGCCAACCTCTACGGCCGGAAGCAGCAAAGCCACCGGTGTTCGCATCCACCCGGGCACTCCGTAGCCGCCGAGCGAACCGAGAAAGCTCCACGGGTCGAGGACCTTGGCAATCCCCGCAACCACGAACAAGAGGCCGAGGACTACTGGCCCCCATGATCGAATCAGATTTGCCCATGCGGGTCCGGACGGTGAGGCCTTGCTTGATGACATCGCAGCTACCCCTGGCTACCAGGCGATTCCGTAGTCCTCGCCGTAATGGCTCGAACCACCCCAAAACGTACCGTGTTCCCAATCGACAAAGACAGCGTTGATCGGCCCGGAGGTGCGCTCGCCGTCGACAAGCGAGTAACCCATGGTTCGCAGCTCTTCACGAACCCACGGCGGCGTCGCCGACTGCACCAACAGTCGACCGGGGCTCGACTCATGCTCCCCGAAGGACCCTTGCATCTGGAAGCTGTTGATATTGGGCGCCTCCACTGCCTGCTGAACATCCATTCCCCATTCTACGAAGTTCAGGAAGAACTGCAGCAGGTTCTGATCCTGGCCGTCGCCGCCCTGCACTGCAAACGACAGGTAGGGGCGACCATCCTTGAGGGCCATCCCCGGCGTCAAGGTAGCGCGCGGACGCTTCCCCGGCTCCACCACGTTGTAGGGGTTCTGTGCCGCGTCCAACACGAAGCTCTGCATGCGCTGGCTCATGCCGATGCCGGTTCGGCCGGCAATTACTGCCGGAATCCAACCGCCACTGGGGGTAATCGACACTACCCAGCCGTCGGCGTCGATCGCCTGGATCGAAGTCGTGCCAGCGTAGAAGTCGGCTTCGAACTCGGCCATCGCGGCGGAGCCTGCGGCCGGGTCGATCGTGGAGCCACCCCAGTTCTCCAGGTGTTGTCGGAAAGGATTCTCGCCGCCCTGAAACGGATAGGGGTCACCGGGCCGTACGGTCTCGTCGTTATGCGTCCAGTCGATTTGAGCAACGCGCTGGGCAGCGTACTCCTTTGACAGCAGCCCATCGATCGGCTCGGCGGGCGGATAGTAGGGATCGCCGTAGTAGAAGTCGCGATCCGCGAAGGCCATATTCATGACCTGATAGAGAGTGTGAATGTAGCGTGCGCTGTTGTATCCCATGCCCTGGAGATCGAGCTTCTCGAGCATGTTGAGCGCCTGCAACATGACCGGCCCCTGCACCCAGGTGGTGAGCTTGTAGACCTCGATGCCCTTGTAGTCGACGGAAACCGGCTCCTCGACATAGACCTCCCAGTTGGCGAGATCCTCGAGGGTATGGAGGCCACCCATCTCCTGGGAGCCGCGTACGAACTCTGCAGCGATATCGCCGCGATAGAAGCGATCGTTCGCAGCCTGGATGGCTTCCTCTCGGGAGACTCCGGCGATCAACGCTTCGGCTTCAGCGTCGACCAGCTTGCGCAATGTTGCCGCCAGATCCTCCTGCCGGAAGATCTCGCCGGCGTACGGGGCGGCGCGCTCGCCATCGCCCAGATGCGGCAGGAAGACCTTCTTGGAATAGGGCCACTGCTGCAAGCGCTCCTTTTCCTCCTCGATCAAGTCCGCCGCCTGCTCCTCGATCGGATAGCCGTCGGCCATCTCGATCGCCGGCGCTAGCACCTGTGCCAAGCTCATGGTGCCGAACCGCTCCAGCATCACCAGCAAGCCACCGGGGGTACCGGGGGTAACCGCAGCATGGACACCGAACTCCGGCGGATAGTCCATCCCCTTGCCCTTAAAGAACTCGGGAGTAGCCCCGGTAGGCGCGACGCCGAGCGCATTGATACCGACGACCTTCTTGTTGCGCGGATCGTAGATCAACGCCTGCGTCTCGCCACCCCAACCCAGCACATCCCACATCGTCGCGGTGGCGGCGAGCATGGCGCATGCCGCGTCGACGGCGTTGCCTCCCTGCTGAAAGATCATCGCCCCGGCGGTGGCCGCCAGCGGCTTGCCGGTGATCGCCACCCAGTGGCGACCGTGCAGCACCGGCTTGGCGGTGCGTTGCGCCTGGCTGGGGCTGGCCAACGCCAAGGCAGCGATGAGAATGGCGACAACGGCGACGCGACGGTTGCGCATGGTAATCCTTGTGCTGTTTGTACTGTGAGCGGCGTCAAAGGGAGCCTACCGCCCCGCATCCGACGGCGTCGAGGGGATCAGTCGGGATCGATCTCCACGACCATCTCGATCTCCACCGGGATGTTGCGCGGTAGCGACCCCATCCCGACGGCGGCTCGCGCGTGCCGGCCGCGATCACCGAAGACCTCGATCAAGAAATCCGATGCGCCGTTGATCACCTCGGGCTGCTGGCCGAAGCCCTCGACGGCGTTCACCATTCCGAACAAGCGGACGATACGGCGCACGCGATTGAGATCACCGATCTCCTGCTTGAGCGAACCCAGCAACGTCACCGCTGTGAGGCGGGCCGCTTCATACCCTTGCTCGATGGTCATGTCGGATCCCACCCTGCCCGTTACGAACGTCCCGTCAGCCTTTGTTGGGCCGTGCCCGGCCAAAAAGACCAGGTTGCCGGTGGTCACCGCATGCACGTAGTTGGCTACCGGCGACGCCGGATCGCCCAGCTCGATACCGAGCGACCTCAACCGCGCCTCCGGGTCGTAGTCGTCCTGGGCGATAGCCGGCGATACGACGAACGCCGCAATTGCCAGAAGCAACGAAGCCACACTGTTCGACTTGCTCATCGTTTCGACTCTTCCTCGCGATAGGAGTACTGAATCTCGACCCTCGTGATTAGTCCACCTGCGCCAGCGTTCGTCCAGGAAGGCCAACGCCACAGATGACCCTGAATCGCCGTAACCCTCGGGCGACACACTTCCACCACGGCCTGCTAGCGGCCAACTGTTGCAGGACGATCGCGCCAAAGCAGCAGGGCGACGAACCCAGGGAGAAAGGCAACGCACCAGTACGCAAAGCTCCGCCAGTACAGCGAGCCAGGATCATGAGCGCCCAGCCAAATATCGGAGATCATCCAGAACCCGAGCCCCGCAAGCAGCGCCGCGAGCGCTCCACGCGCGACGGTGCGCGAGCCGGTCTCAACGCCACCGCCGGCAGTGTTGCCAACGAAAGCCAGCGCCACCCAGAGCGCCATCCAGGCGACCACCATGGCGGCTTTAAAGCCGATGACCGGAAAAAGCAGGTAGAACAGCGCCGCAGCCAGCACCCCGATCAGAAGACCCGCGAGAGCCGCGAACCTGTTCCGCTCGCCACCGGTCGCCCGCGCCACCACAAGGCCCATCACGGCAAGCAGCAGGCCGCCGTGGGCGAGCCCGTACGACGCCCGGTGCTCGGGGATTGCAGCGGCCCAGAAGGCGTCGGCGAACGTGCTCGTCGCTGCCATCACCAAGGTGGCGACCAGGCTCTCGCGAAGACCGTTAATCCCGCCCATTCTGTTGGCTCCTGGTAGGTCCAATCGATGCTAGCGACCTAGTTGATCTAGTGACCTAGTTGATGAGGTGTAGCTCTGTCTGGCGCCGCAGGGCCCACCGTCGATCTCCCGAAGGCGTGACCTCCGCTTCTTCCTCCATCATCATCCGAACGGGCTGGCCGTCCCATTCCGGAACCGGCGTCGTGACTTGCAGCTCGGTCGAGAACCACATGTTCGCCAGCACCGGTACGTCGCCGCGTCCCGGCACGCCTTCCTGACGGTCCCACAGGCCGATCAGCGGACCGGCTCCATGGCCGTGATCGCCGATCGGGTGAGTGTACATGGTGCCGTTTAGCCCCTCCGCACGCATGCGCTCGAGCACGCTGTAGAGCACCTCGTTGCCGGACCGGCCGACACGCATCTCCTCAAGAAGAATGTCCTGCAGACGCGCGCTATTGTCCAGCGCCTGCTCGAGCCCGGCGGGCGCCTCGGTCTCGCCCTCGCGTAGCACGTAGCCCATGTGTTGGGTATCGGTGTTGAGACCCATCACGGTGATACCGAAATCAGTGTGCAGCACGTCGCCGGGCTCGATCACCGGATCCGCGCCGAGGCTGTCGTCCTTGACCCCACGTCGCTGAATGCTCACCGAAGGCTGAAACCAGGTTCCGAAGCCGAGATCGTGGACCCTCTGGCGCATCCACCACACCACCTCTTGTGTGCTCGTGACCCCCGGTGTAATCACTGCGCTGGAAAACGCCGCGCCGATGATCTCGTGAACATACGCCTGCATGCGCCGGTACACCGGGGTCATGCCAGGGACTCGCAGGGCCAGGTAGTCGATCGCCAGACGCGGGTTCGGGATAACACGCCCGACGAGCTCGGGCCCGAGCGCCGCCTGCATCTGCTCCCACTCCCCCGCCGTCATCCCGTCGGCGAAATTGTGCTCGTGGGAAATATTGACGGCGATCACGCGGGGATCACGCTGGCGGATCAGATCGGCCAGCAACGTCCACTGCGACGAACCCCAGAGCTCAGCCTGAACGCCCTCGCGACTCGTGGCGAGGTTGGCACGATGCGCCTCGTAGAGCCCGCCCTGTGAGCCGCCGCCGAGCGCCAATAATTCCACGCCACCTTCCGGGCCGCGGTCGGTGAAGACGTAGATAGTGCGTCGGCGGGCCGCAAAGCTCGTTGGTGCTACGAGAGCGCGGAATACCGGATCTTCGTTGTACTCACGCATCGGCACCACCCACATATCGACGCCGTGATCACGCATCACCTTCGGCAAGTTGACCGCAACTCGCTCCTTCACCCAGGCCTGCTGGATCCCCGCCTGCTCGCGCAGCGTCCCGAAAGGTCGATCGGGACGGAAGCTCGGCTCCTGCGGAAGCAGCATCGGGAGCCCAGCGGCGAGAGCGAGCGTGAGGGCGGCGAAACGGATCATCGAAGTCCTCGGGGTCGACATTGAGGGTCATTGGCGCTCTGGCAATGGGCCGCTGACGGCCTAATGCCCTGCTATCCAACCGCGCCTTGCCGGGACGTGCAATCGGCAGGCGCGCTGCGACGCGAATCTAGTGGCCTGTAACAGATGATCGTTGCATATCGCAGATGGGACTTACGGATGAGATCAAGGCGCGGGGAGGAAGGCGATGCAGCGGGCATCGTCGACGAGGCGCAACGCCGATATCGCCCGCAACTGCCCATCTGTCCACAGGATGGCGGCGAAATCGGCCCGTCTGCGGCGTTGCTCCTCCTGGAAGATGGGCAACCACCGTCTCGTCATAGCGCCTGGCACCCGGACCCAGCTCGGCCGGCGAGCTCAGCGGGCGAGCGAAGACGTCGAATCCCCTGAGGCGCTCGTGAAGCTCACGGAACTCGCCGTCGTGCAACGGTCGCAGCGGCAACCGGACGATACCGCAGTCAACACCGAGCATTGACACCAACGCCTTGCCGGCGCACACGGCGCCGAACTCCTACAAGACGCGTCCCAGCTGCAGTGTCTTGGCGTGCTCTGCACGAGCGCGATCGATATCACCAGTGACGAACGCCTCCTCGATCCTCCGGTAGAGCGGCGCCGCGTAGCCGATTGTGCCGCCGACGACCGCCTCGGCACCGAGAGCCAAACCCGGCAACCAGCTCTCCTCGTTTCCAACCAGCACATCGAAGTCACCGTCCAGCTGTTGACATCGAGCGAACGTCTTCAAGTCCGGTGAGCTGAGGTTGCCCCCCGAGAGGTTCGGGATCCGCAAACGTCCCCACTCGAGCACCTGTTCCGTTGGGAAGCACACGCCGTTGCGATCAGGTATGTCGTAAAAGAAGAACGGCAGGTCCGGTGCGGCCGCGGCAATGGCCGCAAGGTACTCGATGAGCTCCTCCAACGTAGCCGGCGGAAAATAGGCTGCCATGGCTGCCAGCGCTGTCACACCGGCCTTACCGGCGTGTTCTGCCAACCGTACGGCGTCGCGCAGTGAGCTGTGTCCCACATGCGCGATCAACGGCACTTCTCCGGCGATCGCTCCCACCCATGTTTCCACCACCGCTTGTCGCTCCGCGACGCTCAACGAATGGCCTTCGCCTTCGATGCCGCAAACGAAGACTCCGCTGACACCGGCATCGCGAAACAACTGGTACTGCCGGAGAACCGTGCCGCCGTTGAAGCGACCGTCAGCATTGAAGGGTGTGTGGGCCGACGCGAACAAGCCTCGAAAAGGCGATGCATGCACGGCAGAGTCAGGACCTGTCAAGCTACTGTCGACACACTAGTCAGTGTGGCTGTCGCGCCACGACCGTGGCTTCGGTCTCGACCACCGGCCCGGGCTCGGTCGCCACATCGGGTGGCTCGCCGAACCAACGCGCCGATACGCGACGCGCTCGAGCGCGCATCTGGGGAGTGATCGAGGCGGCCACTGCGGTGAGCGCCATCACGAGCACGCCCAGATCGTCGCCGTAGCCAGCGCCCGGAATCAGATCGGGAATGGCATCGATTGGCGCAATGAAGTAGCCAAGAGCTCCGATGACCGTCGTCTTTGCCCAAACGGGGGTGCCCGGGTCGCGCAGCACCTGCGACAGGAGCACCGCCTTCTCGACTACTTCGTGGCCGGCAGCGCGGGCGTAGTCACCCAGCTTGGCCCTGAGCCTGCCCGGGGAGTACACGTCTCCATAGGCGGAACTACGATCATCGACCATTCCGCTACCCTACCATCCGGACCGTGGCCAAAACCCGGCCCTATCCGGAAACATTACCCGGGAACGTCACGGCCGCAGCACGACTTTGGTGCAACCGTCACGACGCTCATCGAAGCTTCTATACGCGTCGGGACCATCCGAAAGCGGCAGCCTGTGGGAGATCACCCGAGTGATGTCGAGCTCGTGATCTCGCACAATCGGGGCAAGCCGCTCCATGTAGGCACGCGCTGGGCAACGCCCTACTCGATAGGTCAAGTTCTTGTCGTAGGCTTCGACCGGGCTGAACGGGAAGGTATCGTCGGTGTGTACGCTGACGACTGAGATGGTCCCGCCCGGACGCACGAGCTCAATCGCCATCCGCGCCGCATCGTAGGTGCCCGCCGCCTCCATCACCGCATCAGCGCCCGACGCATCGGCACTGTCGCGAATCGCCATCACCGGATTCTCCGCCTGGAAATCAATCGGCACCGCTCCAACCTGATGCGCCAGCTCGAGTCTCTCAGGCACGCTGTCGATCGCGTAGATCATCTCCGCGCCGAGATCGCGCGCCGCGATGATCGTCAGAATGCCGACCGGGCCGCATCCAACCACAGCGTGAACACCACCGGGTCCGGCTCCGGCCATTTCAGCGCAGAAGTACGCAGTCGAGAAAATATCGCCGAGCAGCAGCGCCTGCTCATCGGTTATCCCTTGCGGGATGCGCAGCAGCGTCGATTCAGCGAGTGGCACGCGGACGAGCTGCGCCTGGCAGCCTTGTAATCCCTCGCCCATTCCGACCCAACCGAACAGCTGGCCCTGCGGGCAGCGACTGGTAAGACCCGCCCGGCAGTACGAGCAGTTACCGCAGTTGGTCGTGAAGGGGCTGAACACCCGATCGCCGACCGCTAGGGCACCCACCTCCGCACCGGTTTCAACGATCTCCCCGACGAATTCGTGCCCCATGACGGCGCCGAGGTCGAGACCCTCCTCGCGCTCGTTATAGGGATGCAGATCAGACCCGCACAGGCCGGCGATATCGACTTTGACGATAACGTCGCCGGGAGTCTCGATCTCCGGGTCGGGCACGGTCTCGTGAACTGCTGTGCGATAGCCACCAAACGTGATCGCTTTCATCGCTCTCAACTAGGCTAGGTAGTTACTGTCGTTCGGAATCATAGGGTACCGAGTTGGCACCGCAAGAGGGTCAGCTTACAGAATCGCCGCGTGTGTCGACACAGGCCTGCTGGCGGCTTGGGCGATCAGCCCTTGCCGCAGCGCGGCGAGGGCGCGGCACCGCTCGGCGTCGATCCAACCAGCCGGTCGCCCGCTAGAGGGCCGCTTCGCGATGCGTTGTTGACGGCCCCGGCACGCCCTGGCGTAGACGCTCTTCCAGTCGCCGCAGTCCGTGCAAAGAATGCAGTGCGCCAGAACGGCCACCGCATGGCCGCTGGCCAGCGTCCCGCGAACGTAGTGTCGGAGCTCGATCTCGGCTGGGTGGAGCTCCTCCTCGGCGCCGTGGATCATGCCGGGCCCTGCATGAGCGTCGGTCAATGTATCGCACCGGAAACTGCGTACGCCTCGCCAAAGGAGTGGCGCGGCGCGGCCAGACCGGCGGCCACTCGCAGCCACACTAGCCCCCGTACCTGGTGGCCGCAGGTATCGCAGACGAGGTAGTGGGTATGCAGCCGCTGCGCGTGCTGCTGTGCGAGCGAGCCGCTGACGAACGCAACCAACTCCAGTGCGTCGGGATGGATCGGGTGATTCATAGGAAACCTCCTAACGATCCAGGCTGTTGCAGAGCTAGCCGGGACCGAGATCGCCTGCGAAGCCGCTAGCACGGCGGCTCCACACGCTACGGGTCCCGGAGGCGCGACCTATGGCAGATCCATCGCAGCATCCGTGGTAAGCACCGCCGAGCTGGCGCATCGCGCTGTGATGGCAGAGCGTGCCCAGGTGTGCACCCCTGCCTGATCAACGCTGTTCAACACACCATCCCAGGCGACGATGCCGCGGGTAACCGGGTCGATACCCATGGTGGTCGGGTAGCCGATCAGTCCAAGCAGCGGCAACACCGCATCGTCGACCAGCTGAACCGGCAGATCGAGATCAAACCTTGCTCATTCCAGGATCTCGCCGACCAGAGCGATGTCAGGCACTGCCAGGACAAGCGCGGCGGCGCCATCGGCACGGTTGCTGATCGAGTATGCGTGATCGATGTTGATGGCGGCCTCGCCGAGCTCCTGGGCGATCTCGGCAAGGTTGCCGGGCTCGTCAGGGACAACGAGTCGGAGCACGTCAACAACCTCGACCTTGAACCCGGCCTCGATCAGCAGCGCGGCGGATCGCTCAGGGGCATCCGTGAGGACGTGGGCGGTGCTCTCCCACACGGCAAAGCCCACAATGTTGATCTCGCTAGCGCCGAGCACCTCGGAGATCTTTCCCAGCACGCCGGGTCTGTCGTCCACCCAGATCCTCAGCTCGCGCGCAGCCGCCATCGTCCCTCCACGGTGAGCCCCACCCCGGCACATCGTAGCAGTCACTCGTACGACACAGTAGAGGGACTCACCGGGCTATCGGAGCAGCGCGTGGTCCTGCCGGCGTGCTCCTACTGCGCCGGCGCGCGGTCCGGTCGGCGGTGGTTTGTCCACATCTCACGAACCCAATCGGCAACGGGGCGAGCTCCTATCCCTCGGAAGAACTCGGTCACCTCTTCAGGGGGGTAGCCAACCGGCATCGGCATCTCGTCGAGGTTCGCAGGGTCCCATGGCGACCCCGCTGGACGGACCGCTGGGCCGAGAAGGGCGGCGACGGTCAGATCGGCAGCGCTGAATTGATCGCCCACCAGAAACGGACCCTCGGCAGCGGAAATCCAGCGTTCTACTTGGTCCAGTGCAGCCAACAGGTCGGCACGCCGGCGACTAGTGTTGTCGGGTGTGAGCGCACGCCTCCTCTGGATTCCTCGCCGGACGAGCGGCAGCGAGAGACGCACCAGAAGGCGCTCAGCGGGGCCCAGACCTTGTTGGAACAATCGCCCGAGCACCTGCGGGTACTGGGTGATGTAGAAATACAAGTAGCTTCCCACATTGGGGGCGCAGTGCTCGTCGCAGAAGTTCTCGATCTCGGCCACCCGCGCGGCGTCGTCGGCATCGTGAGGGAAGAGTGGCGGCGACGGACACATGCGATCAAGGTAGTGGAGGATATCGGTGGAGTCATTGACCACTACCTTGTTCTCGGAATCGACCAGAATCGGTACCGTCGAGCTACCGGCAACGCGCTTGGCCGTGAGCAGGTGGGCGCCGGGAACCAGCAGCCGAGAACGGTACGGCAACCCCTTGTAATCCAGAGCCCAGCGCGCTTTTTCGCTGAAGTGCGATACAAACAGATGGTAGAGAGTCAGCACAGTTCGATCTCGTAGTGGCACCAGCCACCTATCGTAGCGGCACGAACCGACCTCGTTACACGACAACCGGTTGCGACGATGCGTCTCCGCGTCAAGGTGAATCCGGGCTCCAAGTCAGAGGGTGTGCACCTGCTCGAGGATGGCTTCTATCAGGTTCGGACACGCGCCCCGACCGAAGGGGGCAAGGCGAATCGACGTGTGCTGGCGCTTCTGGCGCACGAGCTCGGGTGCAGTGCCGATCGCCTGCGCATCGTAGCCGGGGCCAGCAGTTCGCTGAAGCACGTCGAGTGGATCTAACCTCGGGGAACGCCTCGTCACACGAGCACGGGCCCACGCGCCACGCGCCGCGCCAGCGCCAAACCCCACGGACCCCACAGGACGTACGCCATGCGTACGGGCGCCGCCCCGGACGGCACCTCCAGCATGAAATGTGCTCCTACCGCAGCGATCGCCAGCAGCGCGAACGCGCCCGACAGATAGCCGAAGGCGCGCTCGGACTCTTGCGCATCGAGCTCCATGACGTTCGGCTTGCGCAGCACGTGCCAGGCCATCATGGCCCACCAGCCCCCGACAGCCAGGACCGCCATTACCTCGCTCAGTACGATCGGCCAGTCGGCCAGGTCGGCAAGCAGTCCCACGCCCGACACGAGAAACCCCGCGGCGCCGAGAAGCGCCCACGAGCGCAGCTGTCGGGCTCGACGCGGCAACACAGGTGTGGCGCCGAGCGCCACTGAGGCGGCAGCCAGCGCCACCGCGGCCAGCGCGAACCCCCAGCCCACTACGAGGCCAGACCGACCTGCCAGGTGAAAGAACAACGCCACGGTTGCGGCGATTGCGAGCACACCACCCAGGAGTGCGCCGCGCGCCGCCGGCAGCCGCCAGCCAGGGGCCAGGTCATGCTGCACGGCGCCCTGCGGATCAGCACCCGCGTTTCCTGTCGAGCCTTCGTTGCTGGGTTCCATCGGTCACCGGTTACGGGGCCGGGATCTTGCAAAGGGTAGCAGTTCGACGCACTTGTAGCGGGCGGAGGCGCCGGAGCAATCGTGCCGGCGGAGGTGCGTAATCGCCGGCGAGCTCAGGCGAGGAGGACGAACGTCGCAGCAGATGCGGCAATCTGGATGGTGAAGTTGTCGAGACCATGGTTGCTAACCGCCTCGACAAGCGCGCCGAAAACACCGCAGGCAATGCCAGCGCCCACTGCCACGACCGGGGTAAGCCCGAACAGGTACAGGCCCGTCGCTGCAGCAACCGCGCCGCCCAGGCAAACGGCGAGCGAGCCCTCGAGTGTTCGGTGTGCGCGGATGCCGCCGATCGACGGTACTCGGTAGCCATGTTTTCCCCAGCGTGAGCCCACCGGCTCACCGAGTGCATCGCCCCAGCCACAGACCAGATAGCCGACGAACGCGAACTGCGGAAAGAACAGATTGGCCGCCAGCCCGCCGGCCGCGGTGGTGGCCAGCGGCACGAGGATGAACAGCGATCTGCGTGGCCGATCGGTGTCGCGGGCCATTGCCTCATAGACTGGATATCCGTCGCCGCGCCACACCGCATGGAGCACGATCGAGGCGACCAGGCTGCCGAACAGCGATACTGCCGGAAGGCCCCAGGCGATCTGGACCAGTCCCGCGACAGTGAAAATCGAGAAGTGGAAGATTTTCCGTGTGTACGAAACTCGCACGCCGCGCGAGATCCGCAGCCAGCCAGCGAACCACGCCGCCGCTCCGCCGTACGCCAGAAACAGTGGCGTCAGGCCGATGAGCATCCACGGCGCCGGCAGCGCAGTGAGAAGGAATTCCCAGCCGCGGTCGATCACAGCAGGCCACTACATCCCTCCTGCAGCATCGGCGAATTGTGGTTCTTGGAGCACGCTGAGCTGTCCCTGGAATCGGCGCTGGATGCGGCGCTGGACGGCGCCCAAGCCAGGACCGTAGACATGCCAGGGGCCACCGGCGGCGAGCGTATCGATCAGCTGCGGAGAATCAGGCGCCAGGGCCCGCCATTCGAGCTTCGCTTCGCTAATCGCGACGCGGCGGTCTTCATCAACCTCGGGCCGGCTCGGGTCGCCGACGAACAGAATGCCGCGGATTCCACGTGGTGCCAGGAACGCGCCGTGCTCGACGCGAGTTGGCCGTGGCCCCAACACGACGTTTGCCCCTACGACCTGCGCATGGCCGGCGAACAGCGAGTCGGCGAACCCCGCTGGCGCAACAGACGGTAATCCAGTGTGGTAGGCGAGCCGGAAGGATTCAGTGGCCAATCCATCGGAGCGGAACGCGTGTGCCAGCACCGCCGGTCATGAGGCTCCCCTGCGTCGAGTCGCGCCTCGCATCTCAGGCCACCCGCGCTTTGGCGGAAGCTGCTCGGGCCACCTGCCCTCGGACCCGCGCCACGAGCTCACGTGGCCGAAAGGGCTTGGTCAAGTAGTCATCAGCGCCGGCGCTCAGGGCGTTGACGACGTCCTGCTCCGACCCCTTCCCCGACACCATGACAACGGGGACGCTGCGCCATCCAGGGTGATCGCGAACCGCGCGCAAGACCTGAAAGCCGCTTACGAATGACATCATCACGTCGAGCAAGACAACGTCCGGAGCCGGCTCGGATTCAATACAGAGCACCGCGTCGCGACCATCGCCTACCAGGTCGACTTGGAATCCCTCGCGGCTGAGAAGAAACTCGAGCACGTACGCCATGTCGACGTCGTCCTCGGCTACCATCACGCGAGTAATATGCGGCGCGCTCGTCGGCTTGGTTTCTAAGGTCATTCGTAGCGCCGTTCGTCCTGAGGGTGGGTGGGTGGCCTCGATAGACAGATCGTTCATCAGAACTTATAGAACGACGCTATAGATGCCGAAAAGCTAAATATAATTTCTTTTCATGTTTAGCATATACTGATAGATAGCTATGATCATTAAAAAACATCCTGGGTCGACCCTGAACACCGACCTCAGCGGCCTGCTCGAGTTCGCGGTATCCATGGCGCAGCAGGCTGGTCGCGAAACACTGCGCTATTTTGGCGCCGACGTAAGCACACAGCTAAAGGCGGACTCGACACCGGTGACACAGGCCGACCGCGATGCTGAGCAACTGTGTCGAGCGTTGATCGAGGCGCGTTTCCCCACCGATGGCATCATCGGCGAAGAGTTCGGCACCTCTCGCCCCGAAGCGCCACGTCGATGGATCATCGACCCGATTGACGGCACCAAGAACTTCATCCGAGGCGTGCCCCTGTACGGTGTTCTGATCGCGCTCGAGGAGGCCGGCCGGCCGGTGATCGGCGTCGTCCATTTCCCGGCCCTGTCGGATACGGTGGCAGCGGCCCGTGGGAGCGGCTGCTATTGGAACGGACGCCTTGCGCGGGTATCGGAGGTCAGCGCGCTGAAAGACGCCCTAGTACTGAGCACCGACGCCGAGTCGTTCGCCGAGCAGGGTCACGCGGCGGAGTGGGAACAGCTGGTAGACCGCGCCGCGATGGCGCGAACTTGGGGCGACTGCTACGGGCACGCTCTAGTCGCCACCGGTCGCGCCGAAGCGATGCTCGACCCGGTTCTGGCGATCTGGGACTCCGCGGCGCTACTCCCCATTGTGGAAGAGGCTGGCGGCGTCTTCTCGGATTGGGCCGGTCGCCAGCGGCATGATGGCGGATCCGGAATTTCCACCAACTCGGCGCTGGCGAAGGAGATTCGAGGACTGCTCGGGGTGAGCGACTCGATTCCCAACCGCACGAGCAGCAGTAGTTGCCCGGACGACCCGGTGGCACAATAGGTATCCATGGATCAAGAGCTCGAGGAACTCATCCGGCCGCGCATCGAGGACAGCTACCTTCGCATCCTCGTGGTCGAAGAGGATCCCGGGCTCCGATCTCTGGTCGTGTCCACGCTTGCCCACTTCGGCTTCGGGTGCCAGGAAGCGATCGATGCCGGTGATGCGCTCCGCATCCTGCGCGAGGCCGCTGCCGGCCGCGACGACAGCCTGCTGCAACCGGAGGGGGGCACGCTCACACCGATCGGCGGACGATACGCCAGCCTGACGTGCGAGTTCGGGCTGGTGATCTGCGACGTCCGCATGCCCGACCGCGATGGGCTGTGGTTCCTTGACCAGGTGCTCACCGCGTACCCGGACGTATCGGTCATCATGCTCACGTCAGTGGATCGAAGCCGATTGGCGGTGGAGTGTCTGCGCCGCGGGGCCACCGACTATCTAGTCAAGCCGGTCGATATGGACGACCTGCTGATCTCGGTTCACCAGGGGCTTGAACGGCGCCGCCTGGTGATAGAGAACCAGCTGTATCAGACGAAGCTCGAGCGCATGGTTCAGGATCGAACGATCGAGCTGCGACGCACCCTCGACAAGCTGCGCAGCAGCTACAACGAGACGCTCACGGCACTCGCCGCCGCCCTGGACGCACGCGAGCAAGAAACTGCCGACCACTCCGTGCGAGTCTCCGAGGGCTGTACCCGGCTACTCCGTCGACTCGGTATAGACGACGACGAGGCGTTACAGGTAATCGAGGCCGGAGCGTTGCTGCACGACATCGGCAAGATCGGCATCCCCGACTCGATTCTGCTCAAGGAGGGTCCGCTGGATGTTCGCGAACGCGCCGTGATGAAGCGCCATCCGCAGATCGGCTATGACATGCTGCACGGCATCCGATTCCTCGATCCTTCGCTAGAGCTCGTCCTCTATCACCAGGAGCGCTACGACGGCACCGGCTATCCGCACGGCCTGGCTGGCGAGCACATCCCACTGGCGGCGCGCGCCTTCGCGGTAGTAGACGCATGGGACGCGATGACCAACACGCGCCCCTACCGTCAGGCAATGACGGCCAGGCTGGCGGCAGAGGAGCTACGTACGTGTGCCGGAGCGCACTTCGATCCGGTAGTCGTCGAGGCGTTCCTGGATATGAAGCGCTCTGAAGGGAGCCTCATCTGACCTCACCGAGCCAGCTAGCATCGCGCCGAGAGCTTTTCGCCTGGTGCACCTTCGACTTCGCGAACTCCGGCTACACGACGGTCATCATCACCGCTGTCTACAACGTCTACTTCGTCAGTGTAGTGGCCGAGAACCGGCCCGCCGCTACTCTCATATGGACGCTGGCGCTCTCAGCCTCCTACCTGCTGGTGCTTCTCAGCGCGCCACTGCTCGGGGCCATCGCCGATTACTCCGCCCGCAAGAAGCGGCTGCTCGCCTGGACCACCAGCCTGTGTGTGCTCGCCACCGCCGCGCTGGCGACAACCGGACCAGGTGACATCTGGCTCGCCTGTGGCTTGATCATCGCGTCGAATACCTTCTACGCTGCGGGCGAGAACCTGATCGCCGCCTTCCTGCCGGAGTTGGCGCCGCGCGATGACGTGGGGAAGCTGTCCGGGTACGGCTGGGCCTGGGGCTATATCGGCGGGCTGGTGGCGCTGGCGCTGTGCTTGGTCTACCTACGAACCGCAGTCGCCGGCGGGGCGGTAGAGGCGGAGGTCGTACCGAACACCGCATTGATCGTCGCCGGTCTCTTCGCGCTGGCCGCGATGCCGTCTTTTCTATGGCTGCGTGAGCCCCGCGCCAGCAGCAAGCTGAACGGTTTCTCGGAGTATGTGCGAGTAGGCTTTGCGCGCCTCCGAGACACCGTGCGAGAAGCGCGCCAATTCGGCGACCTGTTCCGGCTGCTGCTTTGCATCGGCGCGTACAGCGCCGGGGTGGCGGTGGTAAGCACGGTGGCGGGTGTGTATGCGCAGCAGGTGCTTCAACTCACCCAGGTAGAGACGATATCGCTATTGGTCGTAGTCAATTTGAGCGCCGCCGCCGGCGCCTTCGCCTTCGGCCACCTGCAGGACCGATTCGGCTCCAAGCGGACGATCGCCATGACCCTGGCCCTGTGGACCGCGACGACGCTGGGCGCAGCGTTCGTCGAGACCACCATGCAGCTGTTCCTCATCGGAAACATGGCCGGAATCGCCATAGGATCGAGCCAGTCGGCGGGGCGGGCGATGGTGGCGCTGTTCTCGCCTGCCGCCAAAGCGGCGGAGTTCTTCGGGCTCTGGGGAATGGCCGTCAAGGCGGCGTCAATCGTCGGCCCGCTGAGCTACGGAATAATCAACTACGCTACCGGCTCGCATCGCATCGCCGTCGCGATCACCACTGTATTCTTCCTCGCCGGCCTGGCGCTCTTGTCGCAAATCGATGAGGAACGGGGGCGCAGGGTAGCCGAAGCCTACGCTGAGGGGTGAGGCGCCAGCGCCGTAACGACGCGGTTTCGTCCGCCTGATTTCGCCTGGTACATCGCCCCATCAGCACGCCTGAGCAAGTCCTCGGCAATCGAGTCGTCATAACGCGACGGCGAGGATAGCGTTGCCACACCTACCGAGATCGTTACGGTCAGCTCGTGGCCATCGAATCGCAAACGCTCAGCTTCGACCTCGGAGCGCAGCTTTTCGGCCAGGAACCGGGCGCCGTCAGCGGCGGTATTGGGCAGCAGGATGACGAACTCTTCACCGCCGAATCGTGCTGGAAGATCAGTGGCACGCACGGTCTGCGCGAGTCCTTGCGCCACCAACCGCAGTACCTCGTCGCCGGCGGCATGGCCGAAGCGATCGTTGACCGTCTTGAATCGATCGAGGTCGAGCACCAGCAACGATAGCTGCTGATCGGTCGCAACGCGGGTCAGCTTGCGCAACTCGCGTTCCAGATTATCGAGAAAGAAGCGACGGTTGGGCAGGCCAGTCAGCTCGTCGGTCGTAGCCATGCGCTCGAGCTGGGCGTTTTTCTCGACCAGTTCGCGCGTACGGACGTCGACCATGCGACGCAGTCGGCGCCGATCATCCTCCATGTGCCTCAACCTGCCCCTGGATAAAACAGCCACCAGAATGACCGCGAGAGCCGCAAGACCGGCCCGGAACCAAATCGTCTCCCAGAGCTCCGGCCGCACCACGAAGCGCACGCGGGCAGGCTCCGAACTCCATAGACCGCTCTGGTTTATCCCCTTCAGCTCGAACATGTACTCGCCAGGCGCAAGGTCCATGAACGAGATGCTGCGCTGCTCGGTGGGACGTGACCACACCTCCGACTGTCCGACCAGGCGGTACTGGAAACGGCTGCTCGACTCATCTCGGTACGACAGCGCGCTGTAGGCAATGGTCAATTCGTTGTGATCAGGAGGCAAGTCCGCGAGCACCGATTCGCTTGCCGGTTCACCGTCAACGAGCACGCTGCGAATCACCACAGCGGGCGGTACCGTCGGCGCGACGCGAACGCCGGGGCGAAAGACCGTCAGCCCTGCCGAAGTACCGAACCAGAGACGGCCGTCCTCGCCTGCAACAGCAGCACCGGGGTTGCCGGCCGCGGCGACCAATCCGTCTCCCAGACCGTAGTGCGATACACCCAGCGACGGGTCCCAGCGATCAAGACCACGGTTGGTGTACAGCCAGACGAGGCCGCGGCGATCGACCACCACCTGGTGAACGAAATCACTCGCCAACCCGTTGCCGTCGCGCGTCAGCGCCGAGGTGCTACCGTCAGGCAGAAATCGGATGACGCCGTGGCCATTCGTTGCCGCCCATATGCTGCCGTCGGGCGCCGGCGCCAGCGACCACACCGGCGACTGTTGCCAATCTTCCGCCTGGTCGGGTTGCATGAACCCGCCGTCGACCTGCATCCATACGCCACGATCTCGGGTTCCCACCCACAGCCGCCCCATACTGTCGCTCACCAGGGCGGTCACCGGCGCGTCCGCCAGCCGCGGACCGGCCGGCGCCGGCACGATGCGATCGCCGATCACACGATGCAGACCGTTGTCTGTGCCCACCCACACGGCGCCCTCGTGACGCAGCAACGCACGCACCGCCGGACCGCGTACGAGACGCGGATCGCGCCCGCTCGGCGCCCGCAGCAGACCTCGTGTCGTGCCTACAACCAACTCCCCAACCGTCGACAAGAGCGCCGTGATCTGCCCGGCGGCGTCAGGGTTCACCTCGAGCTCGAGGCTCGGGCTCCCGCTCCCCCGGAACGACACGATCCCACCCCTAGTGGCCGCCCAGACAGTTCCGTCCGCACTCGTGTCGAGCGCCACCACGAAGTCGCCTGGCATTCCGTGCGCCGTCGTGTAGGTCGCGAAGCTCGACGCCACCAGCTTCGCGGCACCGCTGTCCGTACCGAACCAGACGTTACCTTCGTGGTCGACCAGCACCGCGTTGACGTGGTCATCACCCAGCCCGGCGCGAACATCGAGCTGCTCGACAGCCGGCGGGCGAATACGGATCGCGCCACGATCGGTACCGAACCACAGGTCGCCTTGAGGCGACTGTCCGCCGGCAAGTATGTGTTTACCGCTGGCCTCAGGCAATGGATCGAGCCGGTCGCCAACCCGCCGGTACAGCCCACGGTCAGTTCCGACCCACAGCGAGCCGCCGCTATCAACGACTAGCACCGTAACGGCAGCCTCGGCAGGTAGACCGACGTCCTCGCGTCGTAGCCCGTCGCGGTACAAGCGATACAACCCACCTGTACCACCCACCCATGTTCGAGACGAAGAGTCGACGGCCACCGCCGAGCAGCAGCCCGGCGGAACCTCAGATTCAGGCACGGCGCGCAGAGTCCCCTCCCTCGTAGCCGTTACCAGCCCGCGCGCTGTCGCGAACCAAAGCGCGCCACTCGGAGCGACATGGATAGAGCGCACAACCGCTCCGTCGAGACCGTCGCCGAGCAGAACGCGGACCGTACCGTCCTCGACCACGCCGACCCCGCCTTCACGCACGGCGAACACAACACCGCCATCCGCTGTCTCGGCCAGCGCCACGATGGTGCTTCCTAGCAGGCCACCGGCGGCGCTAAAGCGGCTGAACTGCGACCCGTCGTACCGCGCCAGGCCACCGCTGGTGCCGAACCAGAGATACCCGCTCCGATCCTGGAGAACGCTGTACACCCTACTCGCTGGCAGTCCGGCGGCGACCGTATAGCGCGTGAAGTTCAACTGTTGCGCAACGGCGGTCACCGGCCGCGAGAACGTCCAAGCTGCCAGCACCAGGCACACTCCGCCGAACACGCAGATGCGGCGCGGGCGAGATCGAACCTGCGGCAAACAAGCCACCGTCGTAATCATCGGCTTTAGGCGTACCGTCCATGAGTTATCAATAGTGACTAATAATGATTAAATAAATGCATAGCTGATTCAAGATAATTATGCATATCTTTTTCTTTCCAATTCAATGCACAACTGTCTCGGAACAGCTGGTGGCCCTAGTGGGAAGTGTTGCCTGCTAGCATGAGAGCGTCGCGGCTCGGCCGGCGAGTGTCTGCGCGCCATCCGAGGTCGGCTTCTGTAGAATCGTTAGCAGGCGAGCTTGTCGAGTCGCCATCAAAGACCCCTCGGCGAGGATCCGATGCAGACTCCGCAACTGCTGACGCCAGACGAGCTTCAGCGCATTATCGAGACAGCGCTCCCGAATGCCACCGTGCAAGTCACCGATCTGACCGGCACGCGCGATCACTATCGAGTGGAGGTGGTGGCCGAGGTATTCGAAGGTAAGACCCGGCTGCAGCAGCACCAACTGGTCTACAAAGCTGTCGGCGACCACATGACGCAGGCAGTCCATGCGCTACAGGTCCGCACCAGAACACCTTAGGAGCAGCATCCAATGAGCGAAGAACTGCGCAGCAGTATCGATGCCGCAGTAGGCAGTAGCCGTGTTCACCTCTTCATGAAGGGCACCCCGGAATGGCCGCAATGCGGTTTTTCGAAGGCCTCGTGCGATGTATTCCGGGCGCTCGGTGAGGAGTTCACGGCAACCAACGTGCTCGAGAACCTCGACGCCTATCGCGCCACGTTGGGCGAGATGACGCAATGGCCGACGATCCCTCAGATCTTCGTTGACGGGGAGTTCATCGGCGGCTGCGACATTTTGATCGAGATGTACAACCAGGGCGAGCTGCAGAAGCTGCTCGGAGCCGAGTCGACGGCCGCCCAGGTCGTCCAGTAACCGACACCCAGCACGTCAACCACACACCCACGAAGCTGCCCGTGAACCTGTACCGGGTGCTGGCTGCGTTCACCCACGCCCTGGGGCGCGCCGCCCAGAAATCCTGGTCCGACAACCGTTTCAACGACTGCGCCGCGATCTCCTACTACGCGTTGCTGTCGATCGTACCGTTGGTGGGACTGGTCATAGGCGTGCTCAGCCTTTTCGTCGGGGTGACCTTGGAGGAGATCGGACAAATCCTCCGGGAGGGCGGCTGGATCGTTCCGGAGTTCGGCGCCGTGATCAATGCCGCGGTGACCGAGCTACTGCGACACGGAACCAGCATCGGCCTCGTGTCGCTGGTAACCACCGTGTGGTTCGCAAGCCTGGTGTTCGGCTCCATCCAGACAGCGTTCGACCGTATCTTTCAGACCTTTCACCCGCCGCTGTGGGGACTGATGAAACCGCGCCTGGTCGCCCTGGCCGCCGCGGTTCTGCTGATGCTGAGGCTTCGTGTTCAACATCCTGATGACAGTGGTGCGGAGCGTCGAGGCACCACTGGCGGCACGGGTGATCGACTTCGTCGAAGGCTCGGCTTTCTTGAGCCTCGCGAGCTCCTTCGTGCTCGACATCCTCGTGTTCATGCTCATTCTCTACACCCTGCCGCCACGCCGGCTTCACGACTGGCGAGTGGCCATTCCTGCTGCCCTGGTCGGCGCTATCGGGTGGCGCGCCGCCCGTTCGGGTTTCGGGATCGACCTGAGTTACGCGACCACGAGCCTGACATTCACCGGCTCGGCCGGCGCCGTCGTCGTCTTCATGCTCTGGATCTATTACGCGGCGCTCGTGCTGCTGTACAGCGCCGAGCTATTGGTAACGCTTGATCGTGCCCGCCAGGACAGCCCGGCTAGCTAGCCCTCGGCGGCGAGCACGCGTTCAATCGACCCCGCATCGCCACGCCCGCACCTCGGTGATCGCCGCGCGAATGTCCTCCATCGCCATGCGCATACGATCGGCGTGAGCCCTGAGCGGCAGCACACAGATGCGAATCACGAAGCAACCATCGAGCCGCGTGTCGGTGAGATATACGCGACGACGGGCGTTGATCCGCGCTATTAATCTCTGGTTCAGGTCGTCAAGCTCACCTTCGGACAGCCCCGGCAACTTCAGCCGCCACGCGAGTATCGTCAGCTGTGGCTCGGCGACGATCTCGACGTCGTCGATCTCGCGGAGGCGGGCCGTGATCCAGTCGGTGAGCTCGAACTTCTCCTGCAGAGCGTCCCGGTACGGCCCGATGCCGTGACGCTTGAGCGGCAGCCACACTTTCAGACCGCGGAACTCTCGAGACAGCTCCGGCGAGATCTGACAGAAATCGACCAGATCGGGCTCGTCCTGGAGCGGCGGCATGTAGTCAGCGCTAGCCGAGTGGGCCCGCCGCAGCGCTCCGCCATCGCGCACCAGCAGGCTGCCGACACCGTACGGCACGAACAGGCTCTTGTGTGGATCCAGCACCACCGAGTCAGCGCGACCAAGGCCTCGAAGAACCCGGTTGCCACGTTCGGTAAGCGCGAAGAAACCGCCATACGAGGCATCGACGTGCAGCCACAGATGCTCGCGTTCGCAGAGGTCGGCAAGGTCATCGAGCGGATCCACTGCACCGGAGTTCGTGGTGCCGGCGCTCGCCACGACGAGGAAAGGAAGCCAACCGTCGTCGCGGTCCGCTTGAACTGCGTCGAGCACGGTGTCGGGCCTCAATCGATAGCGATCGTCTGAGGGCAGCGAGCGAACAGACTCGGCCGGAAATCCGGCCATGATCGCCGCCTTGACGACCGAATGGTGCACCTGATCTGATGCGTAGATCGTCCCGCCGAGAAAGCTCTGCGGGAGTCGCTCGCGTCGCGCCGTAACCACTCCGGTGAGATTCGCCAGTGATCCGCCGCTGGTAAGAAAGCCACCCGATTCAGGCGGATAACCGATGATCTGCGCGAACCACTCGACAACGTTGGCCTCGATCTTCGCCATCACGGGCCCCGCCGCATAGACACCCATATAGCGGTTGACCGAATCATTGATGAACGACGCGAGGGCCGACTCGAAAACCGCGTTGCCGTTGATGTACGCGAAATATCCGGGCGACGCGGTGTTGAGCGACCGAGGGATCGCCTCATCGAACAAGAAGTCGAGCAGCTCGTCGAAAGGCGTGCCCTGTTGAGGGAGCGGCTCGTCGAGCGTACGTGCGAACTCGGTGGCGCCATCGTTATTGGAAGCGGGCTGCTCGTGGAGCGACAGAATATGCGGTATGACACGCGCTATGGTGGCGTCGATGAGTGCGCGCATCTCTGCTTCGTCGGGTTCCAGAGGCCAAGACCGCTCTGGCAACGCTGCCTCTACCGGAGTATCCAGCGTGTCGTCGTGCGCTTCAGTCACTGGTTTTTCCGCCCACAAAACAACGGCCGCCGGAACGTCGGCGGCCTCCATAACCCATACGGATCGGATGCTACCATGGCTCTGTGTGTGGACGCTTTACGCTGCGGACCCCGGCCAACATCATCAAGGACGTGTTCGGTTTGCAGCCGCTTCCCGGATTCCAGCCGCGCTACAACATCGCGCCGTCACAGCCGGTCGCGGTGGTGCTGGCGGAGGGCGAGGAGCGCCGGTTGCAGATGCTGCGGTGGGGCCTCATCCCTTGGTGGGCCAAGAACGCATCGGTCGGCAATCGCTTGATCAACGCCCGCGCCGAGACGGTTGCTACCAAGCCGGCGTATCGGGAGCCGTTCGAGCAACGCCGCTGCCTGATTCCCGCCGATGGATTTTACGAGTGGCAGCCTCTCGGCAATGGCCGTAAACAACCCTTTCACGTCGATCTTTTGACCGGCAAGCCTTTCGCATTCGCCGGCTTATGGGATCGCTGGCGCGATCCTTCCAACGGCGCGATTGCCGAGTCGTGTGCGCTCATCACAATCGAGGCAAACGCGCTCGTGGCGCCAATCCATGGCCGTATGCCAGTCATGCTCTCGCCTTCCAGCTTCGCGGCTTGGCTCGAGCCCAACGCGGAAACTGAAAGCTTGCAGGAGCTGCTGCGGCCGATCGCCGCAGAGCGGCTACGCGCCACCCCGGTAAGTGTTCTGGTGAACCGTCCCGGGAACGATGACCGACGCTGCCTGGACCCTGTCGTCGCACCGTCACGGCAGCCGACCCTGTTCGGCTGAGCCTGCTCCACTGGGGCTGTTCGACTGGCCGTTCGTCTAGGCTATTCAACTGGGCTGTTCGTCTGGACCTCGCGCCGCGCACCGATGAGAACGCGGCTGGCCGCACCTGACTACCCTACTGTGCCAGCTAGCAATTCGAGATTGCCGTGCCGAACGCTCCGCGTCTATTGTGCGGACTCCCTTAGCACACCCCGGAGTTGTCGATGGCCGTAGCTCGCCCGAGTATCTACACCACCTGTCCCGAGCTTGACGGCGGCCAGCCACGATCGATCATCCGCCGCGTGGTCGAAACGGCGCGATGGTGCGAGTCGCTCGGTCATGACGGGATGCTGATCCGCTCGAGCAACCGCCTCGTAGACCCCTGGGTAATCGCCCAGCTTCTTCTGCACGAGACCGAATCCCTACGGCCGGTGGTCACCGTGCAGCCGCTTTATATGCATCCCTACGCGGTAGCCAAGAAGGTGGCCACGCTCGCCCACGTCTACGGCCGCAGCCCGGACCTGTACTTGGTTGCCGGCGGCTCTAATACCGACCTCCTGTCGCTCGATGACCGTGTGGCGCACGACGACCGCTATCGCCGCCTCACCGAGTACGTCGAAGTGATCACCGCCCTGCTCACGGCGCATCGTCCGATCACTCACGTCGGTGAATGCTACCGGATCTACAAACCCGCAGCGCTGGCTCCCCTTGCCGACGAGCAAAAGCCGCGATTCTTCATGGCAACGTGCAGCCGCGCGGGTCGCCGTGCGGCACAGGACCTCGGAGCGCTGTCGGTGTCGTCGTTGGGTCTGGGCGAAGGCGCAGACTGCATCCTGTTGGGACTCGTTGTGCGAGGCAGCAGCGAGGAAGCCTGGGGCGTCGCGCGAGCGCGTTTCCCGACCGACGCCGCCGAGCGCCTGGCGCACGGCTTGGACATGGCATGGAGCGACTCGAGCTGGAACGAGCGGCTGGGCGGGCTAGCCAACTCGCACGCACTCAACAGCGACGGGCTGTGGCTCGGGCCGTTCGAGAATCGGCAATCGCGCAGTCCCTATCTCGTCGGCGACACCCGTACGGCGGTGCGTGGACTACAGGACGCCCTCAGCGCCGGAGCCCGAATCTTCTTTCTGGAGCCGCCACACTGTCGCGCCGATGTCGAGCAGGCCAGCGAGGCGATCGAGCGCGCTTGGACCCGATCGCAGTCTCCGCTCACTCTGACCGGCTGACAAACTCCCGCTTGCCAGGCTGAGGTCTTGAATGGCGAGCCTGCCGGCAGTCATGTCGAGCAGGCGTTGCCCGAGTCCGGCGAGGCACCCGTTGGCCTGAACGTAGAGATCGTATTCAACAACTGTGACTCTTCCGTCGTCGTGCAGTCGGATACCGCCGCTCCCGAAGCCTAGCCATCATGCGCCGAGCAGGGTTGGAGCTCCGATCGGCCGAAGCCCCTGCACTGCGGCCGCAGCCGACAGGGCGTGCCCCTCGCCTCCCGGACCAGCAACAATCTGCAACCCCACCGGCAGGCCGCTGGCGTCGAGGCCTGCCGGCACCGATGCTACCGGCAGTCCCGCCAGGCTCAACAAGAATGTGGGGGCCACCCAGTCGATATAGGTCTCCATCGGCTTGCCGGCGATGGTCTCGGGGTAGTTCTGCTCGACTGTGAACGGCGGTATGGCCATTGTCGGGGTGAGCAAGTGATCGAAGTGGCGGAACAGCTGACGGAACTGCTCCCACAATCGGCCGCGGACCTGCTCTGCCGCTGCGAACTCCATCGCCGTGGTCTCCAGACCGGCCTCGACGTTGCCGCGCAGGTTATCGCCGAACTCGACGCGTCGTTCGAGGCGGGCATGCTGTCGCGCCACCATCCAGTAACCCCGTAGCGCCAGGAAGGCTGACCGCGCGTACGAGAGATCGAGATCGATCTCCTCGACGCTCGCTCCGGCGTTGGCCAGCGCGTCGATGGCCTCACGGCATACGCGGTCCACCTCAGGATCGATGCCGATAGAGGCGATGTCGGCGCAGTACGCCAGCCGCATCCCGTTCACCGGGCGACTCTGCACCAGGTCAACGAAATCCCGATATTCCATCGACTCGCCGATGGGAATGAACGGGCTCGGACCAGCCACCGCCTGCAAGGCCAGCGCTAGATCTTCGGCGGTGCGCGCCATCAGACCTGTCACCTGCAACGTGTCCCAGGGATAGTCCGATGGCCAGGTGGGAACCAGGCCGGGAGTCGGTCGCATGCCTACAACCCCACAAAACGAGGCCGGAATGCGCAGCGAGCCACCCAGGTCGGTCCCCTCGGCGATGTCGATCATTCCGGTAGCCAAGGCCGCCGCCCCACCCCCGGTCGATCCGCCGGCCGACAGATCCGGGTTCCAGGGATTACGGGTGGCGCCGAACACCTCATTGAACGTGTTGGCGCCGGTGGCGAACTCCGGTGTATTGGTCTTGCCGAGGATGATGGCGCCAGCGTCGCGAAGGCGCTGCACAACCACCGCATCGACCTCGGCGATGTTGTCAGCGTACAGCGTGCTGCCGTAGGTATGGCGCAGACCGCGGACAGGCGTGACGTCCTTGATCCCCACCGGCAGACCGCAAAGTGGGCCGGCCTCCTCCCCGCTCCGGAGACGCGCTTCGAGGTCGCGGGCCTGGTCCATCGCCGTATCCGAGAGAGTCACCATGGCGTTGATGGTGGGGCTCAATGCCTCGACGCGGCGTAGCGCCGTCTCAATCACTTCGACTGGCGATTGTTCACCAGTGGCGACCCGGCGAACCGTCTCACACGCACTTGGCAACGGGGGTCCACCCGAGCTCATGCCGATTCCCCTGCGGACTGTTGGCTATTCCTCGACAAACGCATGTCCCCCAGGCAAGGTGCTGCTCGCTCTGAGGACCATCCCATCAGAGACCTTCCTTGGTCTCCATCACGAGCTGATCGACGACGGTCTTGAAATCGTTCGTTTCGCGATAGATGCCCAACTGACGATCGGCGCTCGTTCCACACTCGAGGATGGTCTTCGCGTAGAAGACCTCCTCGCGGATGTCGAGCTCGTCGACGACGTCTTCGACGAAGTCCAGCATCTCGCCGATGAGAAAGCGCGTCGGCACAGCCTCACGCTTGCCGAAATCGATGAGCTTGCCGTCGAGGCCCCAGCGCACCGCACGCCATTTGTTCTCCTCGATGAGGTGGTGCCGATAGCTCCGCCACGATTGGTTGTTCTGTCGCAGCTGAATGAGCTTGGCGACGATCGCCAGGACAAGCCCCGCAATGCACATGGTCTCGTCGATCCGCGTGCAGATATCGCTCTGACGAAACTCGAGCGTCGGGAACTTCGGGTGCGGCCGAATGTCCCACCAGATCTGCGTCGCCTCCTCAATGCTGTCGGTGGCGAGCAGCGTATCGACGAACGCTTCGTAGGCGCTCCATGAGCCGAACACCGGCGGCACACCTGAACGCGGTAGGTTCTCGAAGACTACGGAACGATACGACTTGAGCCCGGTATCTCGACCGTGCCAGAACGGCGAGCTCGTCGACAGGGCGAGCAAGTGCGGCAGGAAGTACCGCGCCTGGTTCATCACATCGATCATGAGCTCCCGGTCTTCGATGCCGATGTGCACATGCATGCCGAAGATCAACAGCCGGCGCGCGACGTCCTTGAGCGCCTGCTCTTGCTTGGCGTAGCGATCCGCCGCAGTAATCTGCTGGTCGCTCCACTGTGAGAAGGGGTGCGTGCTGGCAGCGGCCACCACGAGTCCGCTGGCGTCGGCGAGCTCGCAGATGGTTCGGCGCAGCCGCACGATCTCTTGTCGCGCCTCCTTGAGGTTGCGGCAGACCTGGCTTCCCACCTCCACCTGCGATTGCATGAACTCCGGCTTGATCTGGTCGGGCAGGATTTGCTGTCCCTTGTCCAGGAACTCCTGAACGTACGAGCGTAGCTCGCGGCTTACCGGATCGATGATCTGATACTCCTCCTCGATCCCGATGGTGAAATCCGGCAGCAGCATACGTATTTCCTGTTCGCCTCGCTCGAAGTGCTACGACGGCGTGCCTCGCATCAGACGGAAGCATATTCGAGATGATCGCGAATGGCTGCGATGGCTTCGACCGTCACGCCACCGGCGTCGTCTGTGTCGACGAAATCCACCGCGTAGCCAAGCTGCATCCACGGCCAGGTGACGGAAGGGAAATCGTCGCGAAGGGCGAGCACAGAGCCTGTTCCCATCAGCTTGCGAGCGGCGAAGTTGAGCGCCGCGGAGGCGTTGTTCGTGAAGGCAATCTCCTGGCTGCGCGCATGGATCAAGCGCGCCACAGAACCGAGCACGTCTTCGACGCGCTCGAGCCAGGCATCCCAGTGCACATCGCCGTCGCGAGCCGTGGCTTCGTAGTACGCACAGCCCGCCGCCGCCGTCACGGATATGGGCCCGCCGGCCGCGGTGTTCAGGTAGCAGCAGGTTGACGCCGCCGGAAAGGAAGCGCGTACGGCCGACCAGTCGATCATTTGTCCACCCGGCGACTGAGGCTGGGCCACTTACGGGTGTCGATCTCCAGCGTGAGCACGCTCCTCTCGGATCCAGTCATCGCACAACGCTCCGATAGATCTGTTCGTCCGTAGCGCCCTCCGTGGATATCAACAATACGGTGGCGGCAGCGCCGAGCCGCAGCTGCTCACGAATCGACGAGTGCTCGTGGTTGGCGCACACGGTGGCAACGAGCCCGGTGGTCACCGCGCCAGATTCGCCGGACACTACCGGTAGATCGCCGGCGACCGGACGTGCCAGTCGCCGCATGCCCGACCTGGACACTTCATCGGCACAGGTCATCCAGCCGTCGACATGTCGACGCAAGATCGTCCAGGCGGAGGCGCTCAACTGCCCACACGACAGGCCCGCCATAAATGTTTGCGGCGCGGTATCGAGACGCGGTGGCGACCGTTCGTCTCGCTTCATGGCCGCCATCCCACACGCCGCCCCTTCTGGCTCCACCAGGAACACCGCCGGCCGGTCAGCGCCAAAGCGCTCCACCAGATACGCAGCAATGGACCCAGCAAACGAACCGACGCCACATTGCAGAAACACGTGTGTCGGTGGCTCCCCGTCCAGCTGGTCCATGGTCTCGTGAATCATCGTCAGGTACCCCTGCATCACCCAGCCGGGAACTTCCTCGTACCCCGGCCAGGCCGTGTCCTGCAACAACACCCAGTCGTTGGCTTGGGCATCGATGCGCGCCTGCTCGACGGCATCATCGTAGGTCCCCTCGATACGGTAAGCCCGGGCTCCGAGGTTGACGATTGCCTTGAGGCGCGCCGCGCTGGCCTCGTGCGGCAGATACACGACCGATGCATGGCCGAGCCGAGCTGCGGCCCAGGCAACGGCGCGCCCGTGGTTGCCGTCGGTGGCGGTGACGAAGGTCAACTCACGTCCGCCTTTCCGCTCGACCACCCTGGAGATCGCCCAGCTCGCCCCCAGGGCCTTGAACGCCTGCAGCCCAAAGCGCTGCGATTCATCCTTCACGTAGAGGCCGCTGACACCGAGCACGTCGGCAAGCCCCGGCAAAGGCACCAGTGGCGTCGGCGCATAGCCGGGCAAGGAGCTGTGGAACGCATGCGCCTGCGCAGCCGCGATCTGGCCGAACGGCGTCGTGGCGTCGTCGCCTAACCGACCCGCAGCATCGACATTCGTCAGCAGCTGCAACGACGGAGTCCTCCGGCCGCGGCCCTCGCCGGGGCACAATCCGTTTTCAACAGCGGCCGGCACGACCAGGCCATCGGCTCATCATCGACGCTCGAAAGGCACTCTATCATCGTCCCCTTTCCGATAGAGCGGTGTGTCCGGTGCCATAGATGCTGTACCCCGGTACCGTCGCGCCATCCCCGATACGGCTAGAATCTGTGCCTGACACTACCAGCTTGCCGAAATCACCAACCGCTAACTGAACTCGCCCGGAGAGGCCGAACGTCGCTGACTTCGTGCTTCGCCGTTGGAGGCCCTCAATGCGCCGAATCGTCGCGATAGCGGCCGTGCTGCTGTGCCTGGCTCCCGGTGCGCTGGCGCAGCAAGTGAACCCGATCGTCCACGTGCTCGACAACGGCATGACGATCCTACTGCTGCCGCGGCCCGGCGACCCGAACATCTCGGCCGGTTGGATCGCCAAGGTAGGCTCGGTGAACGAACACCCGGGCATTACCGGCGTGGCACACCTCTTCGAGCACATGATGTTCAAGGGCACCGATACGATCGGTACGATCGACGCTGCCGAGGACCAGCGAGTGATCGGGCACCTGGACGGGCTACGCGGCGAGATCCGCAAACACGAGCAGGAGCTGCTGCGACAACAGCGCGTCGGCGAGATCGACGACTGGCGCGACCCCGAGCACCGCTCGCAAGCACACGACGATCTCCTCGGCGACTTCGAGAGCGCTCTGGGAGAGCAGCGTGAGTTGATCATCAAAGACGACTTCGATCGCATCTACACGGGCGAGGGCGCGTCCAACATGAACGCCGGAACCGACCATGACTTCACCGTCTACTTCATCAACGTGCCGGCGAACAAGCTGGAGCTTTGGTTCTGGATGGAATCCGATCGCCTGATGAACCCTGTCTTTCGCGAGTTCTACAGCGAGCGGGATGTTGTACACGAGGAGCGCAGGCTGCGTACTGACAGCACGCCGACGGGGCTGCTGGACGAGCAGTTCGAGGCTGCATTCTGGGAGTCATCGCCATATTCGTGGCCGGTGGTCGGCTGGCCCAGCGACCTGTACGGCTTGACGCGCGAGGAAGCGCTCGAGTTTTTCGATGTCAACTACGCGCCCAACAACATCAGTGCGGCGCTCGTAGGAGGATTCGATCCCGCGGACGCAATCGCTATGGCTGAGCGCTACTTTGGTCGTATTCCGCGCGGCGAGCGCGAACCCGAGCCCGTGCGTACATGGGAGGTCAAGCAGCAGGCCGAAAAACGTATGCTCGGCTACGCCGACACCAACCCACAGGTGAAGATCCGCTACCACGGCGTTGCCGACGGGCACGTCGATGAGCCCGCCTTGCTGGTCTTGGGGCAGCTCCTCTCCGGACGCACCGGCCGGCTCTTCAAGTCATTGGTCGAGGATCAGGGAATCGCTACGTCCGCGTCGGGCGGTCAGCGCGGCCGCAAGTGGGACGGCTACTTCGAGATCCAGGGCACCGCCAAGCAGGGGCACACTCCGGAGGAGGTCGAGTCCTCGATCTACGCTGAGCTCGAGAGGTTGAAGACCGAGCCGGTTTCCGATCGCGAGCTTCAGAAGGTCAAGAACCAGAACGCTGCGGCAGAGTTCCGACGGCTGCAGAGCAGCTTCGGCCTGCTGCTTCAGCTACTCATCGCCGAGGGATATCGGGGATGGGAGACCGTCAACACCACTGGCCCAGCACTGCAGGCGGTTACCGCCGAGGACATCCAGCGCGTCGCCAATACCTACTTCGAGCCCGCGGCTCGCTCCGTGGCTATCTACTACCGCAGCCCAGACGCCGAGCCGGAGGATCCACGCCTCGCCGACCTCGATGATCAGGAGCGGCAACAGATCAACATGGTTCGGCGGCAGCTAGCGCAGGCCACACTTGCTGAGCTCGACCAGATGCGCCAGCAACTCTCCCAGATGGCGGCAGCGGCGGCGCAAGTCCCCGAAGACAATCAGGACATGTTCCGGCTCATGGTGGAGCTGATCGGCGAACGCATAGAGGAGCTAGAGGGAGCGCAACAATGAAGATTCCCTGCGGCTATCGTCGGTTCATGGTTGCGGCAATCGGGCTGCTGGCGCTGGCGCCAGGCGCCCTCGCACAACAGGAGATCGCCTCACATCCACTCGAGCTTACTTTCTCGGAGCTCGACTTCCAGCCACCTGACGGCGCTGCGCTTCGACACGCGCTGGGGAGCGGAACCGTCGCGTACGTGGTGGAGGATCATGCCCTCCCGCTCGTCAACGTGACGGTGACGATTCGCAGCGGCGCGTACACCGCCCCCGCGATGATGCAGCCCGGTGTTGCACGTCTCGCCGGAAGCCAGATGCGCGCCGGCGGCACGAGCTCGTTGTCGCCATCCGAGCTCGACGAGGAGCTCGACTTCCTCGCCGCGCAGGTTCGCACGAGCATCGGCTCGACGAGCGGCTCTGCCAGCATGAACTGTCTGGTCAAGGATCTCGACCGCTGTCTCGATCTGTTCTTCGAGATCCTGCGCCAACCTCGATACGATCAGGAGCGGCTCGATCTCGCCAAGAGTCAACAGTTGCAGCAAATGGAACAGCGCAACGACGATACCGGAGGTATCGAGCTGCGCGAGTGGAGCCGGCTGCTCTATGGCGACAGTCATTTCAGCACCCACGCTACAACCGAGGTAGAGCTCGAGGCGATCACCCGAGAGGATCTTCTGGCGTTCCACGCCTACGCCATCCATCCGGGCAATTTCATCTTCGCCATCTCTGGCGACGTTCAAACGGCAGAGATCTTGGCGCAGATCGAGGCCCGGCTTTCAGATTGGTCCACTGCGGAGGCACCGGGCGACGTGCCGGCGCCGGCAATCGAACCGCAGCCCGGCCTCTACCTGGTGCACAAGGAGGATGTGAACCAGGGCCGCGTGTCGATCGGACACCTGAGCACAGTGATCGACAATCCCGATCGTTTCGCGCTACGGATCATGAACAACATCCTCGGAGGAGGCGGGTTTACATCGCGCATCCTGTCGCGCGTGCGATCCGACGAGGGGCTCGCTTACAGCGCTGGCTCAGCGTTCGGGCTCGGCACACACTATGAGGGCAGCTTCCGCGCCTCCTTCCAATCGCGGAGTGAGGCGGTAGCACGAGCAACCAGCATCGTCATCGAGGAGATCGATCGCATCCGCAACGAGAAAGTGAGCGAGGAAGAGTTAGCCAACGCCAAGGCCTCGTTCATCGACACCTTCAGCCGTAACTTCGCCAGCGCCGGGCAGATCGCCGGGCTGTTCGCCGGCCTCGAGCTACAGGGGCGCGATATCGGCCTGGTGTCGACTTACCGCGACGACATGGCAGCAGTGACCGACGACGACGTGCTTCGAGTGGCGCAGGAGTACCTGCATCCCGACCAGCTGGTGATCCTCGCGGTGGGCAACGTCGACGACATTCTCGCAGGCGACCCCGACAATCCAGAGTTCTCGCTGGAGGCGATGGTGAGCGGCGGCGTTACCCACATTCCGCTACCGGATCCGATGACCATGGAGTACGCCGGGCGCTAACGGAGGCGGTCGCGGAAATGAGCGAACAGCGAACGATAGCCGTCCGGCGGCGGCTCGGCCGGTTTCACGGCCGCCCAGACGGCCGCCAGGCTCGGCGCACGCGTGCTCTTCTTCATGGGCGACAACGCCGAAATGGCATCGCTGTGTGTCAACCGCGGCTGCATGCCATCGAAGGCGCTGTTCGAGCCAATCGACGCCATGCACCACGCTCGCCGTCTTGGCCTGCTACGGGTGGAGCCACTGCGGCCTAAGGCCCATCTCGCACAGATCGTTGCCTGGAAGGATCGCGAGATTGCCCGCTTCCGTGCCTATCGCCAAAAGGCGATCGCCGGCTGGGAGAGCGAAGCGTTCACCATCGTACGAGCCAACGCGCGGTTCATCGATGCGCATACCCTCGAGGCCGAGGATCGCACGTACACGTTCGACAACGCCATCAACCGGTTCGTTGCCGGCCCGCCCGCCGATCGACGGTCTGTCGGAGCTGGGCGACGAGATTTGGACCAACGACGACATTCTCGCCAACACGGCGTTGCCGGAATCGCTCGTGCTCATCGGCGCCGGCGCCATCGGGCTCGAGTTCGCGTTGCGCTACGCGCGGCTGGGCAGTTCGGTGACCGTAATCGCCAGATCACGCCCCCTCTCGGCGTATCCGCAACGCTTCGGTCAGCAGCTGGCGGAGATCTACGAGAGGGAGGGCGTCCGTGTTCTGCAGGCCACATCTCCGCAGCGGATACGACGCGACTGCGACGGACTGTACGTCGTCGAAACGGACGGAGCACACGGATTCGAGCCCGTCACCGCAGCGCGCGTAATGCTGGCGGTGGGCCGCCAGCCAGCCATCGAAACGCTCGACCTTCACCGGGCCGGCGTCGAGCTGACGGGCCGCAAGATGACCGTGAGTGAAGACCTACGCGTGGAGGGCGCCGACAACCTGTTCGCCGCCGGCGACGTGATCGGTCGACGCATGGTGGTGCATCAGGCACATATCGAGGCGGGCATCGCCGCGGAGAACGCCGTTGCCGATGGCACGCGCATATGGGATCGCCGTTCCGATATCCAGGTGGTGTTCTGCGATCCCGAGTTCGCCTACGCTGGCGTCACGCCAGAGGCCGCCGAGGCGGCCGGGCACCAGCTGGTGCATGGTGCCAAAGATTCGCGGCTCGTCGGTAAGCTGCCCCTCGGTGGAGACGACCATGGCTTCGGCGAGTTCATCGCCGACGTCGAGAGCCACCGTCTCCTCGGCGCCGGATTACTGTGCGACGATGCCAGCAACCTGATCCACCTTCCGGCATTCTTGATCGACCACCGCCATACGGTTCACGATGGCGCCGCCGCTGAGTACTATCACCCGACACGGATCGAGATCGTCTCGTCGATCCTAGACGACATGTCCGAACAGCTCGGTGGAACCCCACCCACACGCCCCGACGAGCGCGGTGGCTAATGCGCAGTGGCTAAGTGGCGCCAAACCAGGACAGCCGACGATGACGCCTGACGATTTCGATCCGCGCCTCGGACCGGCGCTCGACGGCCCCATACCTCCACCAACGTTTCAGCATCCGCCCTGGACGGTGGGCGTTGTGCTGGTGTTCGGTGTGGTTGCGCTGCTGTTCGGCATCCTGGTCAGCCCAATCTGGCTGCTCGCCGGATCCCCCTTCATCCTCACTTTGTTCGTGTGGTTGGCGGTGCGGATCACGCAGTGGCGGCGCCGCCGCCGGGAATAGCCCTCCCCCGCCGTATAAACTGAATCCGGGGGCGACGCGAACTGGTCCGAAGGGAGACACCGGCGGTCTCGATCGGCTGCCGGAAGCTCGGCAAGGGGATTCCTGATGCGAACCACACGAACCATGGCTGTTTTCTGCGCGCTGTCGATCGTCTCGGCGCCGGTGCTCGCCACCCAGGTCAAGGCTGATACGCGCATTCCCACGGGCACGCGAGCGACGGTGGCGCTGCGAGGTTGGCTCAGCTCAGCCGATGCCAACGTCGGCGACACCTTCGACGCCGCACTGATCAACGACATCCTGGTGGAAGGTCAGCTTGTTGTTCCTGCCGGCGCGACATTCGTCGGCCGTGTCGCCGAAGTCGAACGCGCCCGCGACATGAGCCGCGGCGGCGAGCTCACGCTCGTCATCGACCGGCTAGTCAGCGGCGACGGAGAGTCGACGACGGCGCTCGCGGCCGTGACCGGCGCGGCCGAAGGCGGCAAGCTCGAAGGCGAGGACGACCGGGGCAAACGGGCGGGAATTGGTGGTGCGATCGGCGGGTTCCTGGGCGCCATTGTCGGTGGCCGTGGGAAGGACGTGGAGCTCCCCGAGGATACCTATCTGCTGGTGAAGTTCGACCGGCAGGTGGATGTCACCTGGACCTGGCAACCGCAGAGCTGAAGCTTCCGTCCCGGCAGCGACTTGTCTGCGGCGGGCGCCATCGGCGGCCGCTGCCAATGGCCTACTGTTTCGCGACCTGGGCCTCGAGCGCCAAGATCATCTGCTCGATGTTGTCCCGATCCTGGGCGTCCGGCGATCGCTCCAAGTAGAGCCGTAGCATCTCGAGGGACCTGCCGTACTCTTGCGTCTGCAGATATGCGTAGCCGAGGTTCTTGCGGGCTAGGTCGAAGTCCTCCCGCAAGGCCAACGCACGCTCCATGTGCTCGATGCCCTCTTCTGTGTGCTGCAGCTGCAGCATGACGGCCCCGGCGTTGTATTGCAGCTCGGGATTATCGAGCGACTGGGCCGCCGCTGCGCGGAGGTGGGGCAGCGCCCCCTCGAAGTCCTGCCTGGCGGTGTAAACCTTTCCCGCCAGCTGGTGGGCCGAGCGGCTGTCCGGTCTTAACTCCAGCATCGCGTCGGTCGAAACCAGCGTGGCATCGTGGTCACCCTGCTCGAAGGTACCCAGCGCCAGGATCTCGTGGGCGCTTACCCGCATCTGCTCCCCGTCTTCGTCGTTGAGCGGTCCCAGGCCCTCTAGCAACTCGGCCATCGAGGACTTCATGGTGGCCCAGTCCTTTTCCTCGTAGGCGGCAACTCCGTCGTCATAGAGAGCGCTGAGGGCTTCGTAGTCCACCAGAGCTGCAGGCCTTCCTTTCTCTAGGGTGGCATCGTAGGTGTTCGGCCCGTGGTCGAACCGGTGACCGGTGTTGTACACAGTGTCGTAGCCATCCGCCTCGACGCGCACGCTGTAATCCACGGTGGCATAGAAGCCACGGCCCTTGAACAAGCCGTCCTCGTCCGTTGTCAGGGTGCGCTCACGCCCCATTTCGGGGTCGCTGACGATCACCCGGGCCCCGGCAATTGGTTCCCCGAAGGTGTCTTGGATCCTGCCGCCGATGCTGCAGTCGGCGTTTCCCTGAGCCAGAACGGGCGCCGCAGTCATCAGCACCAGACCAGCGGCTAGCACGGTGGCAAGAGTTGTCGAGAAGCGTCGTGTTGGTGAGAGCATCCTAGCCTCCTGTGGCCTGATTCAGCGTATCCAAACGCAGTGTGATATCCAGATACATGTGATTGTATCCGACACCCTCGCTACGATACTGAAGGACTGGAGCGCTTGCTTCGAACTCAGTCTTCAGCAGCGGACGAGGCTACCGCTATGATTCTGTTATCGGCGTGCGTTCGAGCGCGAACGCTTAACGGTAGCGCAGTGAATATCAACGATATCCGAAATTCGGGTCGAATACCCGCCGGCCATCACCAGCGCCACCGGAAGCCCGTGATCGTAACACCAGTCGAGCACGCAGCGATCGCGCGCCGCGAGGCCTTCCTTCGATAGCGCCAGGCGGCCGAGACGATCGCCGGCGAACGGATCCGCCCCCGAGACGTAGACGGCCAGATCGGCTACATGGCGGGCCGGTCCCGACGCCAGAGCGCACTCGAGCGCCCTCAAGTACTCGGCGTCGGCCATGGCGTCGTCGAGCGCGACGTCGAGGTCGCTTACCTCCTTGCGGGAGGGGAAATTACGCCGCCCATGCATCGAGAACGTGAACACGCTGGGGTCATCGCGGAAGATCGCGGCAGTCCCGTTGCCCTGGTGCACGTCACAATCCACTACGAGCACCCGCTGGGCCCGCTGCTCGCGCTGGTGTACGCGAATCGCCACTGCGACATCGTTGAAGACACAATAGCCCTCACCACGATGGGCGAACGCGTGGTGCGTGCCGCCCGCCAGATTCACCCCTACGCCGTCGTCAATCGCCATCGCGCACGCGGCGATCGTGCCGCCGACAGACCGGCGCGACCGCTCGACAAGCTGTGGTGACCACGGGAAACCGATGCGCCGGATCTCGCTGGTGGTCAGCCGTCCTTCGGTCACACGTCGGACGTACTCGTGGGTATGCGCCAGACAAAGCTGGTCGTCCGTTGCAGCGGCCGGCACCGCGAGATCGGTGGGCGAGACCACCCCACTGTCGAGTAAGCGCTGGCGCAACTGACGATACTTCGCCATCGGAAAGCGATGTCCGGGCGGCAGCGGCAGAACAAATTCATCGCTGTAGAAAAGTCGCACGCGTCGTCGATCTAGTGTCCTGAGTCAGAAACCCCTACTTCAACGCAGCAGCAAGGACGGACGGAACACTGAAACCTGCTTGAGCATGCGGTCCTTCTGTCCGCCGGTAAAACGCAGCATGCACCGGTCATCGGTGTAATCCATGAAGTTGGTCGTCGGATCGCGGCGTGGCACGTTCGGACACGAGTCCTTCCTGTCAGGGCATCCCTCCGTCGGCGCTCCCTCGGCGGGAGTATCGTCGACGCGATCCCCAAGCCCTGAGCAACCACCCTGGAAGGTGTGATAGAGGCCCAGATAGTGGCCCACCTCGTGCGTCAGGGTGTCGCCCTCGTTGAAGCGAGCGAAGGTGCCGCCGGGCATCGACGCGTAGTGGATCACGACTCCATGCATCGGATCGGCCTCGGTCCAATCGTTGGGAAACCAGGCATAGCCGAGAACCGAGGCGGTCGGTCGGCAGGTATAGACGTTGAGGGTAGTTGCCGGGTCGACGGCGTGCTTCTTCTTGAAGCTCCGCTCAACACCTAGATCCAAGCACTTGGAGGCAAACCGATTGTCGTCGTGCCGAATGGTCTCTTTGAGCTCGAACCTGAACCCCTTGCTGCTGAAGGCGGCGCTTAGAACGGCCATCTGGTCGCCAACCTGTTGATCGGTGACATCAAACGCGACGTTCTTCTTTCGTACGATATGGAAAATCACCGGGATGATGGTCTTCCCAGCCAATGTCGTCAGGTCACGCTGCGGCAACTCGCTGCCAACTAGTAGGTCAACCAAGTCCTTCTCGGCCTCACTCACGGGCCTCGTGGCGCAACGGAGAGACGAAGTGCCATCGTCGAGCGAGCTCCCGGAAGAGCTCGCGATCAGCTGCGAACGATCCCAGCCGAGAGGGTAATCGCCAAGCCTTTCGCGGGCATCTCGCTGTTGCGCCGGGGCGTTCGCGAACGCCATGAGGACGCACGACGCACTCATCGCTATTGCTACACGCTTGTACATCAGAGGCAAGTCTCCTGAGGCCGGCCACGAAGGCGTAGCCTTAGTTTATAGTGCGAGCTAGACACCACGCATGGTGGCCAACTCGGCTACTGGGAGCTACGCTAGGCGCGCCACACTTCCACCATGGCCTGCTAACGCTGCATCGCCAACAGCTCCGGCACCGTGACCAGCTTGAACCCTCGCCGGGACAGGTTGGCGACCATCCACCGTGTCGCGGTCACCACGTGGCGGCGATCGCCGCCTCCATCGTGAAGCAATACGATCGAGCCCGGACGAACCTGAGTGAGGGTTCGCAGCGCCACGCGTTGAGCCGACCGTGTGCTCCAGTCGCTCGCCTGAGCCGACCATAGGACAACCGTGTGACCGCGGGCAGCCGGGATGCTACGCGGGCCTCGCAGCCGCGAGTCCATGGCTCCGTAGGGCGGCCGCAGTAGCGATGGGCGCAGTCCCGTCGCCGCCTTGATCGCCTGGGCGGCGTTTTCGATCTCGTCGCGAATCTGCCCATCCGCCAGCGCCGGCAGCGATCGATGCGTGAACGAGTGATTGCCTACGGCATGCCCCTCGCGCACGATTCGCCTCGCCAGGCTCGGGTGTCGCACGACGTTCTCCCCGATCAAGAAAAACGTTGCGACCACTCCCTGATCCCGCAGAACATCGAGGATCTGGGCGGTGTACGGATCGCGTGGACCATCGTCGAAGGTCAAGGCGACGACAGGCTCAGAAACGTCTACGCTGGAGACTACCTGATCCGACTGCAGGTCGGCAGAGCCACTGTACGGCGTGGCACGCACCGCCGTGCCACCGACGGCGAGCCCGACTAACAGAGCCGCAGAAAAGATTCTGATCATCTCCTGCTCCGAGCCCCAAGCCGTGCAGGAGTATAGCCGCCGGTGGGCGCGCATGGCCCGCCTATCCAGACCTCTGCGGGCTCTGTGCGCCGATTGCGGCCAGAACCGGCTCGGTTGCGACGGCGGAAAGCCCCAGGTCGTCTGCCGGACGCGGGCCTACGAATCGCGCCGAACGTAGATCGTGACAGCGGGACCGAACAACGCCACGAACGCCGGGTTCTCGGCACTGACCATATCGATGATGTTCAGGTCGGGTAGGAAGTTCAACCGCCGCCGAATCGGCACGGCCCCCTTGAGATGCTTGTCCAGATCACTCTCCGCCTGGCGCTGCTGAGCTGGCTGCGCAAACCCTCGGCAAATCACCATGAACGAGAACTCACGATGCGGCGTGGTGGAACGCAGTCCCGAGCCGTAAAGGTAGAGCGCCTCGAGCCACGCGAATCTGTCCCAGCTGCCGTCGAGTGAGGCCAGCGAAACCGCCGCTTCCTGCACCGTCATCTTTGTGATGCGCCGCCGTCTCGGCTTCGGGCGCACCGCTGTTTCCGGCGTCGTCGGTGCCGCGGCGGCAGCCTTCGTTGCTGGCTGAGTCTTGGCCACCACCTTCTTCTTGGCTGCGACCTTCTTCTTGGCCGCCACCTTCTTCTTGACTGCCACCTTCTTCTTGACTGCCACCTTCTTCTTGACTGCCACCTTCTTCTTGACTGCGACCTTCTTCTTGACTGCGACCTTCTTCTTGGCTGCGACCTTCTTCTTGACTGCGACCTTCTTCTTGACTGCGACCTTCTTCTTGACTGCGACCTTCTTCTTGGCTGCGACCTTCTTCTTGACTGCGACCTTCTTCTTGACTGCGACCTTCTTCTTGGCTGCGACCTTCTTCTTGACTGCGACCTTCTTCTTGGCTGCGACCTTCTTCTTGGCTGCGACCTTCTTCTTGGCTGCGACCTTCTTCTTGGCTGCCACCTTCTTCTTGACCGCCACCTTCTTCTTGACTGCGACCTTCTTCTTGACTGCGACCTTCTTCTTGACTGCGACCTTCTTCTTGGCTGCCACCTTCTTCTTGGCTGCCACCTTCTTCTTGGCTGCCACCTTCTTCTTGACCGCCACCTTCTTCTTGGCTGCCACCTTCTTCTTGGCTGCGACCTTCTTCTTGGCTGCGACCTTCTTCTTGACTGCGACCTTCTTCTTGACTGCGACCTTCTTCTTGGCTGCGACCTTCTTCTTGGCTGCCACCTTCTTCTTGGCTGCCACCTTCTTCTTGACTGCCACCTTCTTCTTGGCTGCCACCTTCTTCTTGACCGGCACCTTCTTCTTGGCTGCGACCTTCTTCTTGGCTGCGACCTTCTTCTTGACTGCGACCTTCTTCTTGGCTGCGATCTTCTTCTTCACGACTTTCTTCCTGGCCTTTTTCTTGGCCATGAGCTACCTCTCGACTCGCGGTACTGCAAACAGTCGGACTCCGCCTGACTGCCACGACGGCCTGATCGTTGCGACGCGCGTAAGACTGTACCCGGCAAGAATTCTGCGTACGATTACTTCGCTCTACTTTCGCTGAAATACGAACGTAGCACGAATAAGTCCCTCCTCTGGTCCCCCCAGATCTCCTTATGGACCGGCATGGCGTCTCGCGTCAATGGGCTGGCGCGTCGACAGATGATTCCGTCGACGGCACGCGGTGCGCGCCCAGGCTATTCTGACGGCGTGAGCCTGCGAGAGCGAATGGGGTTCTGGCGGCAATTCCGGCGCCAATCCGCCAATACAGGGGCAGTAACGCCGTCGTCCCGATACCTGGCTGCGGCGATGGTTCGCCCGCTTCGACAGCACCGACAGGCGTCCTCGGCGAAATCGATTCAAGTTGTCGAGATGGGCCCAGGCACAGGTGTTATCACGCGAGAGATTGCTCGCATCCTGCAGCCCGGCGATGCTCTCGACTGCTACGAGATCGATGCGGGATTCGCGCGTTGCCTGCGGCAACGGGTGGCCATCGATGAGCTGTTCGAGCCGGTGCGCGATAGCGTGCGCGTGCACGTGATGCCGGCACAGGAAGCACGCCTGGAGAGCGACGCTCAGTTCGTCATCTGCAGCGTGCCGCTTAACAACCTCTCACCCGGTGCAGTGCGCGATATCTTTGCGACCGGCGCCCGGCTCCTCGGTGGAGGGGGATGGTTCACGTACTTCGAGTACATCGCCCTAGCCGCACTCAAGCGCCAGTTCGCAAACGCTGCCGAGCGCCTACGAATCGACGGCGTCCAGCGAGCCAAGAGTAGCCATGGCGCAGGTGCCACGGAGACACAACTAGTCTGGGCCAACCTACCACCGGCGCGGGCGGTACATCGACGCTCCTCGACTAACGGCGTAGCGTCGCAAGGAACACGTCTATGTCGCTGACGGTATTCCAGATTCCGGGTGACACCCGCAGGCCTCCCTCGCGCAGGCTCAGCGTCACACCAGCCTCCCGAAGCTCCCTGTGCGCCTGATGCGTCACCTCGGTGGTTTGTCCGACGAGCCTCAGGATTGTCGAGCGCTCCTCAGCGACCAGCGAGCTGGCAACTCGGAAACTAGGCGGCAACCCTGCGACCAGTCGATCGATGAGCACCGTAGCATGAGCAGTAACGGAGTCGATTCCAATCTCGACCAAGAGCTCGAGCGACTCAGCCATCGCGGCGCCGTGGATGAACGCAGCCGTTTCTGGAACATCGAAGCGAATCGCGCCCGGGCGATGGCGCAGCTCCAGGTCCGCGAGCCGGTTGAAATCGTCGGCACCGAGAATCGTCGCCCAATTGAATGTCGGAAGCCGGAGCCTCTCGACCCACGCGGGGTGGACGTACGTGACCCCCGTACCGTAGGGAGACATCAACCATTTGTACCCCGCGATGGCGACCACCGACGCCTTGCACCGGCTCACATCAAGGGAGACTGCGCCGGCTGACTGCGAGGCATCAACGAGAAAGAGCGCGCCGTGATGCTCGCAAGCCGCACCAATAGCATCCAAGTCCAGCCGCCGGCCGCTCGAGAAGTTGACGTGGCCCACGCTTACCACGCGAGTGCGCGCGCAAATCGCCGTCAACACGTCGCCGGGCTCAACAACCTCGACCTCGACACCAAGCGTCCGCAGCCCCTGCCAAGGGAGATTGTTGGCCGGAAACTCGCCGCTCGGTATGACAACACGATCGCCGGCCCCCCAATCGAGACCGCAGGCTACGAGGCTGATACCGTGCGAAGCTCCGGTGGCCACGGCAATATCTTGAGGACGGCAACCGAACAACTCGGACGCCGCCCCACGAATGCGATCAGGAAGAGAAAAATAGGTCGCGTCGTCGATCTGGGAAGGGTCACGTTTCCAATCCAGAGCGCGCTCGGCCGCGGCGATCGCCCGTCGCCCCATCGGCCCCTGGTTCGCCCCATCGAGATAGACACGGCCGCACAGATCGAACTCGTTGCTCAGATCGAGCGGGTCTGTCAAAGCGGTGTGTCTTCGGAGGTGGGGTGTAACTCGTAGAAGCGGTCAATCGCCTCCCATGCTTGGGCGGCGGTGTCCGCCCAGTTGATCAAGTCCAGATCTGCGCGACTGATTGTGCCGGCGGCGACCAGAGCATCGAAGTTCACCACCTGTGACCACCAGGCCCGGCCGAAGATCACCACGGGGATCCGTCTCATCTTGCCGGTCTGGATGAGGGTCCACGCCTCGAACACCTCGTCGAGAGTCCCGAGGCCGCCAGGGAACGCCACCATCGCGCGCGCACGCAGGAGGAAGTGCATCCTGCGCATGGCGAAGTAGTGGAAGTTGAAGCAGAGCTCGGGAGTGATGTACGGGTTCGGTTTCTGCTCGTGCTCGATCTCGATGTTGAATGCCATCGTCGCCTGCCCGGACTCGCTAGCGCCACGGTTCGCCGCCTCCATGATTCCGGGACCTCCGCCGTGGTCACCACGAAATCATACGGCTCACCCTCCCGCTGGTACTTCGCCGCCATCGAAGCGAAGCGCCGTGCCTCCTGGTAGTAGGGCACCAACTCGGAGAGTTTGCGCGCCAGAGCCAGCGTCGCCTCCGCCTCCGGATCGTCGGGAGCGCGGGCCACAGCTTCCTCGGCGCGGGCACGGGCAAGCTCCGAATCGTCTGGCGACGGAATCCGCGCGCTGCCGAAAACGACGATCGTGGACTTGACGTTCATCTTCAGCTGCATGAGCTGCGGCTTGGCGTACTCCAGGGCCAGTCGGCAGCTTCGTACTTCCGGACGGCTCAGGAAGTCGGGATCCCGAAACGCCAGTCGGTGGCTTGGCAGATCAGACAACGGGTCAAGCGTGTCGCTGGGGTCGCTCATCGCATGAGCATACTCGCAGCCCCCTGGACACGCCGGCTGGAGAAACGATGCGTACCGGGCAGCTACTGCTCGGGACCTGGATGACGCAACGATTCAACAACCTTCTCGAGCGACTCGACGGCGGAGGCGCGCAGGTGTACCCGCACCACCGGACGTTGACACTCGTGCAGCGCTTCGACGTCTCCGAGTGCCTGAGCACGAGCCAGCGTGCCAAGAGTGTAGGTCCGCCCCGGGATCTCCAGGTCGTCGTCATCGTCTGTGGTAAAGACGACATAGACGCCGTTCGGCGGCCCGCCCTTGTGAAGCTGGCCGGTCGAATGCAGGTAACGCGGGCCCCAGCCGAGGGTCGTTGCGAGCCCAAAACGCGCCGCAACAAGGGCGCGGACCTCACCAAGCAAGGTGGCGATGCGCTGGCACTCCGGAAGAAAGGCCAGTAAAGCACAGTAGCCGTCGGACACCGCTGCACAATGTTGGGCAAGCCATTCCCCGAGCGCCTCCTTGCTGTCAGCAAGCCCCTCAGCTTGCCCCGGCAGATGGAGGCTCATGTGCTCGTCCTCAAAGGCCGGAATGAAGCTCGGCAGGCGCTCTCCGCCGTGACCGCGATCAAGCATGCGCCGCGTGCGGACCTTCGCCGCCGCTACGTCCGGCTCATCGAAGGGATTGAGCTCCATCAACGCTCCGGCAGCAGCGACGGCTACCTCCCATCGAAGAAACTCGGCACCGAGCTCCGACGGATCCGAAAGCGTATAGCGGATCACCGGGTGTCCGGCTGTTGCCAACTCCTCGCCGACGAGACGGGTCCGGTCGCCGTCCTCTTCGTCATCATCGACGATCACGAACAGCCGATCCGACGCGTGACAAGCGCCCTCGAGGAATGGCTCCCGGGTAATCGGCACCAGGCCCTTTCCCTGCTTACCCGTGCTCTCGGCGACGAGTTGCTCGGCCCAGTCAGCAAAGCCCGCCAGCCGCGGCGCAGTGACGAACGTGATCTTGTCGCGGCCGGCAGCGCATGCCTCTGCCAGGATGATCCCGAGCCTCACGCTACGGTCACCCGACGAACTGCGCCGCGACTCGCCCTCAACGGCTCGCTCAAGCAACGACGCGACCGGGACTCCGGAAAGCGCCGCCGGCACGAGTCCGAAGTATGAGAGCGCCGAGAACCGTCCGCCAACGTCTGCCGGGTTGCACCACACCAGACCGCCCATCTGTTCGACATGGGCCTGCAGAGCGGTGCCGGCGTCGGTAATTGCCATCACCTCGACTGCCGACTCCTGACGCGCCGCCCGATGCAGAAACCAGTCGCCAAGCACCGACGTTTCCAGCGTCGTCCCCGACTTGCTCGCCAGAATCACGGCTGCGCCAGCAAGCTCCGTGGCCCGCGCCATGCGAATGACCGCGCCTGGTACCGTCGAGTCGACGACGCGTAGATCTTCCAGCCCAAAAGCCATCGCGCATGCTCTGGCGGCCAGGCTACTTCCACCCATTCCGACCAACAGCACGGCGCCCGAATGTTTGGCTGGCCAGTCCACAGCCTGCATCGAGCCGGGGAGCTTGAGCCAACCTAGCCGTGAGGCCAGGGCTTGGCGAGCGGCACCGGAAGCGGCCCAGAGGTCGGGGTCTGCCGAATATAATCTCGAGCTGAAGTCTCGACGATCGAGACGCTGAGCCCGGGCGTCGACAGCTGCTGCGAGCGGTCCGGAAAGGTGTTCCTGCTCAGCTGTCGGCATGGCCGGCGGACAGAGCGCCCACCCGCCGGCGCGCGTCGAAACTGTCCTCCAACTCCGCGACCTTCAGCAGCAGGCGCTGATGACGTTCGTCACCCGAGAACTCGCTAGCTACCCACGCCTGTACGATATCGGAAGCGAGATCGGGCCCAAGAACGCGCGCCCCGAGACACAGCATGTTGGCATCTGCCATGCGGCGCGCGTGCCTCGCGCTCACTGCATTCTGACAATGCGCCGCGCGAATTCCGGGAATCTTGTTCGCTACTATGCTCGCGGCGGCACCCGAGCTGCAGACAACCACGGCCAGGTCAGCCTCGCCCGACAGCAGGACCTGCGCCACGATCGTAACGATGTCGGCAGTATCCATAGGCTCGCTAGAGCCGCCGCCATGAACGCCGTGCTCTTTGGCCATGTGGCGGTCCTCGCGGAGCTCGGCAACGAGCTTATCCTTGAGGTGATGCCCTTCATGATTGGCGCCCAACGCCACACGACGTGGCTTCGTAGCCATGCCCTTGTCGACCGCTGACCGCTTGAGCCGCACCGTCATCCCCTCGCCCCCGCCGTCAGGCCTGCTCGAGTAGAGCGCGCGCCGTGGCCTCGACGTTTTCCGCCGTGAAACCGAATTCCGTCATGTTGACCGGAGACGGCGCGGATGCACCGAAACGATCGATTCCAATGACACGCCCTCGATCACCTGCGTATCGGCTCCAGCCGAAAGTCGTGCCAGCTTCCACCACCAGGCGGTTCTTGACATTCGGTGGCAACACCGCGTCACGGTATCCGGTCTCCTGGCGCTCGAACAGCTCCCACGATGGCATGCTCACGACGCGAGCCGCGACGCCGTCCTCGCAGAGGCGACGGTACGCTCCGACCGCTAGCTGCAGCTCCGAGCCGGTAGCAATGAGAATGATCGCCGGGTCAGCGTCCACACCGCTATCGGCAAAGACATAGGCACCGCGGCGAGCGGCGCTCGGATCTGCATCGGTCTCCAAGACCGGGAGTTTCTGACGGGTCAACGCAATAGCAACCGGCCCCTTCTCTTCAATCGCCGCGGCCCAGGCCTCACGCGTTTCATTGGCATCGCCTGGTCGAAACACCACCAACCCGGGAATCGCTCGCAACGATGCCAGCTGCTCGATCGGCTGATGCGTCGGGCCATCCTCCCCGAGGCCAATACTGTCGTGCGTGTACACATAGATGGTCGGCAGCCGCATCAGGGCGGCCAGACGAACCGCCGGTCGCATGTAGTCGCTGAAGATGAGGAACGTTCCGCCGTACGGCAGCAGTCCTCGGTGCAGCGCCATGCCGTTCATCACTGCACCCATGGCGTGCTCGCGAACGCCGAACCTCAAGTTCCGGCCCTCGAATGATCCACACCCAAAGTCGTCGTGACCATCGAGCAACGTCTTGTTGGAGCCCGCCAGGTCAGCGGATCCGCCAATCACCTCAGGCAGCGTGCTGGCCAAGGAATTGAGCACCTTCCCTGACGCAGCACGAGTCGCCATGGGCCCATCGCTTGGCTCGAAGCGCGGCAGATCGACATCCCAATCAAGCGGCAGGTCTCGCCGAGTACGCCGGTCGAGCTCCGCGGCGAGGTGCGGATGAGCTTCTGCATAAAGCTCCATGTCTCGCTGCCATGCTGTCTCGGAACTCCTTCCTTCCGCGACCGCCCGAAGGAAATGAGCGGCAACCTCGTCCGGAACGCAAAAGGCCGGCTCGGCGGGCCACCCCAGCTGACTCTTCGTAAGCGCCAGCTCTTCGTCGCCCAGGGGTTCGCCGTGCGCGCGGGAGGTGTTCTCGCGATTCGGACTACCGTATCCGATGCGCGTCTCGATGGTGATCAACGAGGGCTTATCAGCCACGGCCTTGGCGGCGTCGATGGCGGCATCGATGGCTTTGAGGTCGTTGCCGTCGGATACGGTCTGTGTATGCCAGCCGCAAGCCCGATAACGCGCCGGAACATCCTCAGAGAACGCCAGTGCCGTCTCGCCCTCGATGGTGATCTTGTTGTCGTCGTACAGAACAACCAGCTTGCCGAGACCCAGGTGGCCAGCGAAAGACGCGGCTTCGGCCTGCACCCCCTCCATCATGTCCCCGTCGCTGGCAATCACGTAGGTATGGTGGTCAATCGGCCGATGCTCACCGCGATTGAACTCAGCCGCCAAACGAGCCTCGGCCAGCGCCATTCCGACGGCGTTGGCAAAGCCCTGCCCCAGGGGGCCGGTGGTCGTTTCCACGCCTGGCGTCTCCCCATGCTCCGGGTGCCCTGGCGTGGCGCTGCCCCACTGCCGGAACTGCTTGAGCTCATCGATCGACAGGTCGTATCCGGTGAGGTGTAGCAGCGAGTACAGGAGCATCGAAGCGTGCCCGGCGGAAAGCACGAAACGGTCGCGATTCGGCCAGTCCGGGTTGCGCGGATTGTGCTTCAGCTGGCGGGTCCACAGGACGTAGGCCATGGACGCGGCGCCCATCGGCATTCCGGGGTGCCCGGACTTGGCGCGTTGCACCGCATCAGCGGCGAGCATCCGGATGGTATTCACAGCGAGCATATCGACCGCTGCGGCGGTCGGTGCAGGCTCAGTGGTGGGCATTCTTTTCCCCCCGACTACCTAGACTCGTAGATCCCACGTCAATCTCGCCGCTGCGACATCGCGTCCGGTCGCGTCCGTCGCACAATATATTCGAGGCACAAGCGGCCACAGTGTAGCAGCAGGGAGCCGCGGAACGGATTCGGCGGCCTGCGCTCTTGCGGGCCGGAAAGAATAGCCTTCGTCGCGTCAGCCCAGCTTGCTAGGATCTAGCCAATCGGGCGAGAAACTCTCTGGACTTTGGTGCCAATGTCGCGTCGTCTATCAGCGTTGGTGATCCTGGCGATGTGTGCAAGCGCATGCGCCGCCCCTCCTACGCCGTTCTCTTTGCGCTTTACCGTCTTCCCGACCGCTCAAGGCGCCGACGTTGTCGTCGAGGTGCATGGCGGGCGGGACGACCTCGCCTGGGTCGGGTTCGCCGCCGGACCTGGCGCGCCGGCCGAACTCCCACAGCGCGTTCAATCCGTTCAGGCGCGGACGCTCGATGGGCGGCGACTGCCTCAGCGCCCGCAGGGGAGCGCTGGGTATCAGATAGAGCTCGAGGGCTCTAGCTGGCAGCTCAGCTACAGCCTCGACCTACGTCCGCGCTCCGGCAATGACATTTTCTATCGCTCGAGCGTGCGGGGCGACGACTATCTCGTGCTTGTCGGCTCCGACGCCTGGGCTCGTTTCTACACGAGCCCGGACGCGCTCGCCATGAGTCCGACGGAGAGGCCAGGCGGTGCGGTTCTGGAGGCGCGCGCAGCCTTCAACCTCCCGGATCAGCCTGCTCCATGGAATGTCGCGACGACCGCCCGGGCTCGCAACCCACGAACGTACGAGCTTACCGAACACCCGGCCTCGAGCGTGTTCGCCCTCGGCCCTCTCAAGATCCGAGACGTCGAAGAGGTCCCGGGACTCAAGCTCGCCGTGCACCCGCGGTGGAGTGTGCTCAACGAATCGATCGACTCCCTCACCGGCCAGCTGTTGCTGTCGCACCGCGAACGGCTGGGACTACCTGGGAGCACTACGGCCCTGGCCCTGCTGAACCCGCTACCGCAGCCGCTCGGACCCACCGATGGGATAAGGACCGCTGGCATGGTGCGCGACCGCTCGTTGATCCTGTATGCCGGCGCAAGTCCTCGGATTGAGCCCAATGGCCCGCAACTACGCGAGGCGCTGGCCGTCTTCCTAGGACACGAGCTCTTTCACCTGTGGGTTCCTTCGGGCGTCCAGGTCACGCGCGAGCTGTCATGGCTGTCAGAAGGCTGGGCAATGCATATGGGACGGCTGGCAGCAGTAGAGGTCGGCTGGCTCAGCGAGCCGGCGAGCGTTCAGCGCCTTCAGGACGCATACCGCCGCTACCTCGATATCGGTGGATATCGGGCCGGCAGCCTGACAGAGGCCAGCATGGGCAGCGAAAGCCGACGCGATCTGCTGTATCTGCGCGGCGAGCTCGTCTTCCGCCTCCTCAAGCGACAATGGGCGTTGAGCAACGACGGCAGCTTCGAAGCAGAGCTCTGGCGCGCCTTGGCCGATGCATACGATGGCCGCACACCTCTCGACACCGAGAGCGTTCGAGAGGCGCTCGCATCACTGGTCGACGGCGGCACCGTTCGACGTTACGTCGAGGGCACCTCGCCGTTGACACCCTCGGCGCTGGGTCTGCGTCGACGGTGATTCACCATCGGTCTCGAGCTGTGTCGCTCGCGACATCGCTGGTGGTGACCGGATTGTTCACCGTCGCCTGCACGCCGATCCCGGCGCCAGCCCATCGGAGCGACTCGCCGAGCCCGCTTCCGTTGCAGCGTGGTGATCTGCTTCCCGATTTCGCCTTCGTCGACGCCGACGGCGTCGGAGTCGGCTCCGCGGACCTCCGTGGAGCGGTCGCGGTTCTTACCTTCGCAGCGTCTGGAGCACCCTTCGCCGACGCGCTGCTGGATCGCCTCGCAACCGTCCATCGCGCCTGGCAAGCAGCCCCTGGTCCATCAGGTTTGTTGTTTTCGCCCTCGGCTCCACTGCCCTGAGCGACGAGGCGCTCGGCGCCGGGCGCCCATCGGACTGGCTGATACTGACGAGCCCATCAGCGCAAATCGCCGACTTCGCGAGCCGCCTCGGCATCATGAGCTGGACGGAGGACGGCGGCCCCGCGCATACGTTGCGCGTCGTGGTGGTCGGGCCATCCGGCCGTATCACCGAGTTGCTCGAGGCTCTCAGCAACTGGTCCGTCGAGGATCTCCTGGCCTCAGTAGCCATCGCCGACTGACCTGCAGGACACTAGACCGAGACGATGTCAGCAGCTGCGGCCGGGCGGTCGTACTGCAGGCGGTACAAGCAAGCGTAGATGCCATCGAGCGCCAGCAGCTCCTCGTGTGTGCCCTGCTCGCGCACCTCACCATGGTGCAGCACGACGATCCGGTCTACCTCGCGTATGGTCGACAGTCGATGCGCCACGATCAGCGCCGTACGATCAGCGACCAGGTTGTGCAGCGCCCTCTGGATGCGGGACTCGGTCTCTGAATCGACGCTTGACGTGGCTTCGTCGAGCACCAGAACTGGAGGATCCGACGCCAGCGCTCGAGCGAATGCGAGGAGTTGCCGTTCCCCGAATGAGAGGTTCGCACCGCGCTCGCCAAGCGGCGTCTCGAGCCGCTCCGGAAGCTCGTTGATGAACTCGGTCGCCTCGACGAGACCGGCGGCCCGCAGAATCGCGTCGTCATCGACGTGCTTCGAGCCCAAACCTATGTTGGCTGCGATCGTATCGGTGAACAGAAAAACGTCCTGTGGAACGGTGCCGAAAAATCGGCGCAGGGACCCGAGCTCGAACTCCCGAACATCGACTCCATCAATCGTCACTCGCCCTTGCTGCGGTTCGTACAGACGTTGTAGCACCTTGACGACCGAGGACTTCCCGGCACCGGTGGCACCAACGAGCGCTACTTTCTCGCCACGCCGCAGGGTCAGGTCTATCCCCTTCAGCACCTCCTGCCCTTCGCCAGCCGTGTCGCCGTAAGCAAAGGTCAAGTTCTCGAGACGGATCTCATCCCCGAACGATTCGAGCGCTGGTGCATCGGCGGCGCTGGAGATCGCCACGGGCTCATCGAGCAGCGCGAAGATCTTGTCAGTCGATGCGGCGGCACGCTGCAGCGTGTCGTACTTGTCGGAGAGATCCTCGAGCGGCATATAAAAGCGCCGCAAGTACTCGAGAAACTGCACCAGTAGGCCCACCGTTACCGTACCGCCGATGATCCCGAAACCTGCGTAGACGAGTACCAGGGCGGTAGCAACGGTCGTCGCGGCTTGCACGGATGCCGAGAGAAACGAGGAGTAGCGGACGCCGCGCAAATCAACGCCCAGAAGATCGTCGCGCAACGCTCGGAATTCATCGCGCTTGCGTTCCTGCTGGCCGAACACCTGAATCACCCCCATTCCCGTGAGCGACTCCTGCAGGAAGGCATTGAGTCGGGCGACCATCGTTCGAGACCGATCGTAGGTGTCTCGGAGACGCACGCGTAGCGCCGCCAGGATAGCCACCAGGAACGGACAGACAACGAACGACGCGAGCGTCAGGCGCCAATCGATCCACAACATCGCCGCGACGATGCCTACCAGCGTCACCAGGTCGCGCGCCATCGCCACGATTCCCTGTGACATGAGCTCGTTGAGCGTTTCCACGTCACTGGTGACCCGCGTCATCACCCTGCCGATCGGATTGCGATCGAAGAACGACATCGATAGTTGCTGCAGGTGACTGAACGTCGCCATTCGAAGGTCGTGCATCATGCGCTGTCCGGCCAGCTGCATGAGATAAAGCTGCACAAACCGCATCGCCATCTCGCCAACCTGAATCGCCAGGAACACCAGGATGAGTGTCCAAAGACCGTCGAGGGCGGACGGGGTTCCAGCTGCCGCCGGGGTCACATGGCGATCGATCGCCACTCGCAGCAGGTAGGGAGCTGCGATTTGCGCCGCCGCGAGCAAGGGCAGCGTAAGGCTGGCCAGCACGAGCAGGCCGGCGTGCTGCTTGACGTACGGTCGAAGCCGCTTCAGCGTGCGCAGATCGCGACTTCGGCGGACCTCTCGCTCGGCATGCATTCAGTACTGCTCCAAGCGGGCGGAAATCTGCTGTTGCTTGTGCATCGCCGCGTAGAGGCCCGGACGGGCGATCAACTCGTCGTGGCGACCGACCTCGATGACCTGTCCGGCATCCATGACATAGATGCGATCGGCGTCTTGAACCGCAGTGATGCGATTGGAGGAAACGATCACCGACCGACGCTTCCGCTCCTCAGTAAGGCCGGCGAGAATGAGCCGCTCGGTCTCCGTGTCGACGTTGGAGAGGGCATTGTCGAGCACCAAGATCGGTGCGTTCGTCACCAACGCTCTGGCGAGCGCCACTCGCTGACGCTGCCCACCCGACAGGTTGAGCCCACGCTCGCCGACCTCCGTTTCAAGCCCTCGCGCCAGTCCGCTCGTTTCCGGGTCGAGGCCGGCACGCCCAGCCGCGGCGGACACGTCCTCGTCGCCAGCCGACGGATCTCCGAACGCAATGTTGGAGCTGACTGCGGTCGAAAACAGAAAATCGTCCTGCGGCACGTATGCCATGTGGCTACGTAGCTCGTCCAGGTCAAGCCGATTGATGTCGGCATCGCCGACATACACCGTGTCGTCGGGCACTTCGACCAACCGCAGCAGAGCCCTCAATAGAGTGCTCTTGCCCGAGCCCACACGACCGACCAGGGCCACGAACTCCCCGGCTTTCACCTCCAGATCGACGTCCAGCAGCGCCGCCCGGCGTGCCTGCTGGCTGATCGCCATGGCCTCCCCACCGAAACCTCGATACGCCGCCATGGCATCGGCGTAGCGAAACGTCAGGCCGCGCACGCTGATTCCGCCGGTCGCCGAAAGAGGTTCTGGCTCGGCCGGCGACGCGATCGTCTCCGGCGCCTGCAGGATCTGGTCAAGGCGCTCGAGCGCCGCCGAGCCGCGCTGCAGCAGGCTGAGAATCCAACCGAAGGCCACGGTGGGAAACGCCAACATGGCGACATAACTGATGAATGCTACGAGGTCGCCGAGACTCAGGCGACCGGCTGCCACAAGGGGCGCACCGAGGCCGAGCACACCGACGTACGACAGCCCGCCAGTGAGGCCGACCAAGGGAATCATCTGAGCCCTGGTCCAGGACTCCTTGAGCGCCCAATCGACGTAGTCTTGCGAGCGCTCCTTGAAGCGGTGCGCCTGCACTTCCTGCAGATCGAACGAGCGGACGACCTGCGCGCCGGCCAGATTTTCCTGAACGGTCGTGTTCAGCTTTCCGAGCGACTCCCGCGATGCCACTGCGTAGGCGCGCATTCGATGGGCCATGCCGCGGATGATCCAAGCCATCAGCGGTAGAGGCGCCACGACGACGAGCGTCAGCTGCCAGCTCAGGGTCACCATGAACCCGACGCCCAGAACCCAGAGCACCACGGCGTTGGCGAAGTACAGCACTCCGGGACCGCCCATCGCTCGGACCAGCATCACGTCGTTGGTCAGCCGCGACATCAGATCGCCGGTGCTCAGCACGTTGTAGAAACTCGGGGCGAGGCGTACCAATCGCGCGTGCACGAGCTCCTTGAGGTCGTATTCGACCCGCCGCGAGATACCCAGAACCCATATGCGCGACGCGATGCGTGTCACCGCTTGCGCCGCGGCGAGCGCGACGATCACCGCCCCGTACATGAGCACCTGTCGCCGCGTGGCGCCAACTTCGAAAGCATCGACGGCTACGCCGAACACCCTCGGAATCGCCATATACGCAGCGTTGGTAACAAGTAGCACCAACATCCCGAAGGCATAGCCGAGCCGGTAGCGTGTGAACAGGTGCGCATACGACCGCAGTATGCTCATTCAGATCTCCGCGAATGGGGCGCCGACGCGGGACCCTACTGCGCCGATGGAGGTTGCAAGAGGAACGCACGGAGCGCGAACAGATAGCCGCGCCAGACCTGCAGCTGCGCCTCGAGCTCCGGCGTATCCCGGAAGCCGGAGTGGTCGAGCGTCATGGTCGTGTGGCCTTCCTCAGCCTCCTCGAACGTAAGCGTGACAATCGACTCGTAGGCGCCCGCGGGGAACACTTCCTCCGGGGGCAGCCAAGTGAACACCAAGCGATCCGGTCGGTCGACCTCCAGGTAACGGCCCTGCCACACGCCGTCGTACCCTTCCCAGCCGAGACGGAACTCCTCGTTTTCGCTGACCGTCATCTCGGCCCAATGCGACAGCCATTCCACCAATTGGTTCGCATCGGTCCATGCATCAAAGGCGACATCGGGGCTCGCAGGCAGCGCCAGAACCAGCCGTGCAACGCGATCGGTCTGCAAGATCTCGACCGCAGCCTGTCCCTGTGGTCGTAGAATCTGCGTTGCCCTGGCCCCGCCTACCGGCGTTGCCACGACGATGACAGAAGCCACCAGTACCGCGCCCCAGCCCGGGTGCAACAAACCGACCCAGGTAGCTTGGCGCGATGCGCGACCTCCTACTTCCAGCTTCATGCGGTCATTGCTCCGCTGCGACATCTCCATCCAGCCCACGCTCACGCATCGAGACTACTGAAAAATGGCCGCGACCGCCACGCGGGCCTGCCGGGGCCCGCAGGCCGTCGTGGAAGTGTGGCGGGCCTGCTGCCACTTGCTGTGCATCTGTCGAAGGCGCTCAGACCACGCCGTCTGCTCGCAGCAACGCGATCTGGGCGCTGTCGAAGCCAAGCTCCCCGAGGATCTGGATCGTATGCTCTCCGAGCGAAGGCGGCGCCAGTCGTGGTTCACCGCGTGAGCCGTCGATGCGTATCGGATTGCCCACCACCTGAAGGCCGGGGATGCCGCTTTCCTGCACTAGCCCACTGTCGAGCTCGATTTCCTCATCGAGTGCCTGGGCTACCGACCGCACGACCCCGCACGGCACCCGCACGGCGCGCAAACGATCTATCCATTGTTCGCTGGAGCGTTCGGCCAAGCGTTCTTCGATCAACGCTTCGAGCTCATCACGGCGCTCGACCCGGCCAGCGTTGGTACAGAAGCGGGCGTCGTCGACGAGTTCCTCTAACTCCAATGCCTTGCAGAACCTCTGCCATAGCGAGTTACTCGCGACGCCGATCACGACGGTGCCGTCGGCCGTCGGAAACGGACGATACGGCACCAGGCTCGGGTGCGCGTTGCCCAATCGCCGTGGCTCCATGCCGGCAGTGAGATACTGCTGCGCCTGATACGTAAAGGTGGAGATCAGCGCGTCGGTCAGCGCAATCTCCACATGTGCGCCACGACCGGTACGATGGCGTTTCAACAGCGCTGCGAGCACACCCTGGACCAGATAGAGTCCGGCCACCTCGTCAGCTATCGAGATACCGGCCTTGGTGGCTGCGCCATCGGCAGGCCCCGTCAAGTCCATGAGCCCCGACTCGCCCTGGATGACGAGATCGAAGGCCGGGCGCGAAGCGCGCCCGTCGGACTCCCCGTAGCCGTTAATAACGCAGTAGACGAGCCGCGAAGCTCGCCGGCGAACGTCATCGTAGCCGAAGCCCAGCTCGTTCATCAGTCCCGGGCGAAAGTTCGACACCAACACATCAGCGCGCTCGAGCAGGCGCCACAGCACGCTGCTTCCGGCGGCGCTCTTGAGATCGAGGGTCAGGCAGCGCTTGTTGCGGTTCACGGAGAGGAAGTACGTGGCGGTCCCCTCGAGAAACGGCGGCCCCCAATGGCGGGTGTCATCGCCTTGTCCGGGGCGCTCGATCTTGATCACATCCGCACCCAGATCGCCGAGGATCATGGTAGCGAAGGGCCCCGCGAGAATGCGCGTCAAGTCGACTACCAAGATGTCCTGCAACGGCGAGCTCGTCATGGTGCTCGTTTCCCAGCATCGCGTCCATCGGGAGGTTTTTCCGCGGCCGCTCTATAGACAGGCCCAAGCGGCGTGGCTATTATGGCCGCGCAGCCAACCGCTGGGAGGCACATTGGCAACGCAGCAGTCCTTTTCTGCTCGTCTTTCGTTCGCCCCTGAAGAATTCCTCGAGGGTGCTGACCGTGACCACGAAGCCTGCCGTAGTCTTTGGGTCGCCGTAATCCACAAGGCCATGAAGGACCTGGCGTACGCTTGCGCCAAGGGAACCCAGCCTGCCTTGACACCGAGCGAACGCGAGAAGCTCCAGCGTATCCACGAGCTTGATACGCCAGAAGCATTCTTCCACAGCAACTGGTTCGAGGAGATCTGTCGAAACCTCGAACTGTCGGCCTCGCGGATCCGCAGCGAGATTCTCGCACGGTACGCTCGTGAGGCCCGTGGGCGAGCGGCACTCACTCGATAGCGGAGTCGACGGTCAGTCGCGTCGACGCGGATCGCGGCCTGGCCTGTATCCAGCGGCATGACGACGCACCCGGTACGGTAGCTCGACCGGCTCCACATCGGCCGCGGCTCCGGCGGGAAAGAACGGCGCCAGCTTCAGATCCGCCACCAGCGAGCTACCTTCGCCGTCGCCAGCCAGGCGAGCGCTGGCAACGTTGCATAGCTCTTCGAGGGCATCTCGTAATTCCTCGAGGCGCACTCCCGGCACCTTAGGCGAGGCAATGTCGATCAACGCCCGGGCGCTGCTGATCTTGGCATGAGCACCGCGCCAGTTGCCTCGGCGGGCGTGCAGCAGTCCCGCCGCGAGGTGGATCAACCCCTTACTGAACTCGTCGCGTTCGCGAAGCCAGAGCCGCTCCAATTCCTCATGCGCAAGCCAGTATTCTCCGCCATCGAACCGCGCCACGAACCTACCGAACTCCTCGGGGATCGCTTGCCTGCTGTTCATTCGGAACGGCGGGCTATCGAGACCACGGCTCACCGAAGCCTGCCATCCGCCGCCGTCGATCGACCGCCCGCTGGCCTACCGACTCGCGTGAGCCATGTCGCATGACCGTCAATTGACGCGGCTTCATCCCTTCGAAGAAGCCATCGATCTCATGCGTTGATACCGCTCGAGGTCGCTGCGGCAACTCAGTCACCGAGAAGGCCAGGCGCGACTCCGTGACGATGCGATAGCGGAGGCTCAGTGGCTCGGCCCGTCCGTCGCCGTCAAAGATGGCGAAGATCGCGCCACCCGGCACCAGCGCAGCGCGCAGATCGGCGACGGTCTGCCGGGCACGTTCTTTGGACAGCAACGCCAGGACGTTCCAACAAACGACACCACCGTACTCGACTCCGCTGAGGTCAAGCTCATCGCCGCGTTCGAGGCGCGCCGCCAGGTCGATCGCCGAAACGCGATGGCCGCGCTCGGCCCAGAAGGTGATGTTCGCCGGAGTTGTGGGGCCGAGGTCGAGTACTCCCGCCGCGGGGCCGATACGCGTCAGGGCGCCCACGAAGCGTGAGAACAACGCCGAGCGATACTCGCTGTCGGCGGGCTCAGAGCTCTCGACGGTACGGCTCGACCGTCGCAGCGACATCGGTCGTACCCGGTCAGTCTATCCGGCCGAGGCCGGCGTTTTTCTGGCCGGCTTGGCAGTCGGAGTCGTCGGCCGCGAGGACACCTCTGCCGAGGGGACCGCGCTCCCCGCCCGTCGCCGTTTCTCGGCGATCGGCGTTACGGGCTTGGCCGCCACAGCGGGCTCCATCTCGACGCTGCCCTTGAAGTAGGCACCATCTCTAACCTGTAGCGATGGCGTCTTGATGTTCCCTGTAAGTGAGGCGGTCGCGCCTAGCACCAGCGTCCCGGCAGCATGGATGTCGCCCTTGACGGTTCCCTCCACCATCACTTTGGTGCCTTTGATCAGCGCCTGAACTTCAGCCTGCTTCGCAATCAGGAGCTTCTCTCGCGCGTGGATCTGGCCCTCGACCTTACCCAGGATGGTCAGGTCCTCTTCGCAGGTGATCGTACCGTTGACGTGCACGCGCTCACCAAGCGTCGAGCCAGCCGCTGCAGCAGGAGCCGGAGCCGCTGCCGGCGAATCAGGAGTCTGCGGTGCCGACGGAGTCATCCCGGTCCCGTCTTTGCCCTTGTTGTCGAACCAACCCATCGGTCTCCTCCGATTGTCCTCAGGCCTCGGCCCCAAGGGTATCGAGCGCACGGCAGGAGCGAAAGCAGCGACAACCTTTGCGCCTTTTGTTCGCCCCTCGGAGCCAGGCAGTCCCGTTACTGCATGCCTAAGCCTATGTATTTAAACGGGTTAATACTATTCAGTATTATTAGATAGTATTAGTCACTGTAATGTATTTATAAGAGCCGATTTGACATACAACCGATCTTTAACTATAACTTTACGTATCTATTGACATTAAAACGAACTAAAGGTTATTTATGATGTCTAATAGTCACTTAAACGTAGATCGCTTCCGCCCACGGCTCGATCGTGAGGTTGCACCCACCGGCTCCATCCACGCAGCACAGTACCTGACCGGGACGCCCGAATCGGTGCTCTGGGGCGAGGTACTACTGCGCGCGATCGACGATTTCAAGAAGCACACGTCACACCGGCAAGATCCAGAAGCGAATCCCGTATCGGCCAAGACGCTGCGCTCAATCCTCGCCGATGGTTGCGACCCGGAGTACTGGTTCTTCGGCGTGAACACCGGCTTCGATGCAGTGTGCATGGTGCTGAACATCGAGCCCGACGTTATTCGCCGTCACCTTCGTGCCTGGATCGACGAGATCGGCGACGAGCTGCGCTACTAGCACGAGGTTACTCAATGTCGGATGGAGCTGTTGAGACATCGCCTCGGGCCCGCATCGTTAGCCGCCGCGCGCGCAGTGCCGGTATAATCGGGCGTCGTTCTCGACTGCTAGTTAGCCGGAGATAGGAAAGATGAAGATCGCCCTGACGTACTGCGCAGCTTGAGGGTACGAACCCCAGGCCGTCAGTCTGACGGCCAAGATTCTGTCCGAGTTCAAGCAGAGCATCTCGACCATGACCTTGCTCCCGCAGGCAGGCGGAAAGTTCGAGATCGAGGTAGACGGAGAGCTCGTGTACTCCAAATTGACCACCGGTTCGTTTCCGGATGAAGGCTCGATCCTACAGCTTCTGCGCGAGCGCTCCTGACGATTAGCTCTGGCAGCCTGGACAGTAGTATGTCGAGCGGCCCGCCTGGACGACCCGGCGGACCGTTGCCGCGCAGCGACGACACTCGCGATCGGCGCGACCGTAGACCTGCAACCGCACGGCGAAGTAGCCTCGGCTTCCCTCGACATCTCGAAAATCGTTGAGCGTGGTGCCGCCTTGCTGCAGCGCGGCGTTGAGAACGTCGAGACACGCGGTATGCAAACGACTCCAGCGCGGGGCGGCGATACGACGGCAGGCTGTCGCCGGGTGGATACGCGCTAACCACAGAGCTTCGCTCGCATAGATGTTGCCGATCCCGGTAACCACCCGTGCATCCATCAACATGTTCTTGACTGGGCGCTTGCTGCCCCGGCTCACCGTGTGCAGGTGCTCGGCGGTGAACCCGGCAGCGAACGGGTCCGGGCCGAGCCGCGCGAAGAGCCTGTGCCTCTCCATGCCCGCTTCCGGAATGACAAGCATGAGCCCGAAACGGCGCGGATCGTTGTATCGCAGCTCCGTACTTACGTGTGGAAGATGCGTCGACCACCAAAGGCTGACGTGGTCGTGTGGCCGCAGCACACAAGTCGGGGCCGACCAGGCTAGGTGACCGCTCATGCCGAGATGGATCACGAGTGATTTGTCGGCTGACGTATCTATGATCAAGTACTTGGCTCGGCGGCGAACGGCCTGCACGTCGCAGCCTATGAGCTGTCGCAACGCGCCAGCATCGACTCGTTCGCGCAAGCGAGGCTCGCGCACTTCGACTCGCTCGAGTCGCGACCCGAGCAGCCGTGGCTCGAGGCCGCAACGGACCGTCTCGACCTCGGGTAACTCAGGCATGCGAGAGGCTGATGGCCGTGATCCCTCGGCGGTTACGCAAGCTTCGCACCTTCATGTCATGCAAAAAGAAAAAGGGAGCGAGCCGCATCGCTCGCTCCCCTTTTTCATGATGGCTAGCAGATCGCTAGATACGTTGAAGACTAGCGCTTGCGCTTCGCCTTCTTCTTCGCGACCTTCTTCTTCGCGACCTTCTTCTTCACCGCGGCCTTCTTCTTGACCTTCTTCTTCACCGCGGCCTTCTTCTTGACCTTCTTCTTGACCTTCTTCTTCACCGCGGCCTTCTTCTTGACCTTCTTCTTCACCGCGGCCTTCTTCTTGACCTTCTTCTTCACCGCGGCCTTCTTCTTGGCCTTCTTCTTCACCGCGGCCTTCTTCTTGGCCTTCTTCTTCACCGCGGCCTTCTTCTTGGCCTTCTTCTTCACCTTCTTCTTCACCGCGGCTTTCTTCTTCGCGACCTTCTTCTTCACCGCGGCTTTCTTCTTCGCGACCTTCTTCTTCACCGCGGCTTTCTTCTTCGCGACCTTCTTCTTCACCGCGGCCTTCTTCTTGACCTTCTTCTTCACCGCGACCTTCTTCTTCACCGCGACCTTCTTCTTCACCGCGACCTTCTTCTTGGCGGCTTTCTTCTTGATCGCCTTCTTCCGAGTTGGCTTCTTCTTTCCCTTCTTCGTAGCCACCCCTATACCCCCTTCTGATGCCCCCAAG
>Ga0315339_1000222_pt1 | contig 86896 bp, 88 predicted proteins | sample ASW17metaG_FD_204514 | JGI IMG/M metagenome (GOLD analysis project Ga0315339, IMG submission 204514) | Ammonia-oxidizing marine archaeal communities from Pacific Ocean, United States - ASW #17 | ecosystem: Environmental > Aquatic > Marine > Oceanic | place: USA: California | collected 2016-12-05
GTTGAATACGCCATCGCTTATTCATATAGGTGTCGGGCTACAACGCAACAGCAATGGCGGTGAGATGGTGGCGGCGCTGGCGACGTTGGCGGCCATGGCTGGCCAGGTCGGTGTGCCGGGCGGCGGCGCCCTCTATGCCAATTTTGATTGGCCCATGGGCGATATCAGTGAGTCCGCGCTGCGCAGTGATGGCCCCAATTTTTACAATATGATCAAATTAGGCGAGACCTTGACGATGGATAACGACATCCAGGCTCTCTATGTTTTCAACTCAAACCCGGCGGCAACGGCGCCCAATCAAAACAAGGTGCTGGCCGGTCTGATGCGTGATGATCTCTTTGTCATCGTGCATGAGTTGTTTATGAGCGATACCGCCCAGAGGGCTAATCTGGTGTTACCCGCCTGCACTCAGGCAGAGCAATGGGATTTGCACCGCTCCTATTGGCATGATTATGCACAAATCAATAATCCGGCAATCGTACCGCAAGGGGAGGCACGGTCCAATCATTGGGTGTTTGCTCAGATCGCCCAGGCCATGGGATTTGAGGAGCCTTGTTTTCGTGAAAGTGAGGAAGACACGTTGCGCGGGCTGTTGGCAGGAACGAGCCTCGATTTTGATGCGCTTGCGGCCGGGCCAATATCCTGTATGCCGGAGGAAGAGACCAGCTTTGCCAACCGCAAATTTTCCACGCCAAGCGGTAAATTGGAATTAATGACGCCGAGCTACACGCCAGCGCCTGGAGATACAGTGCATCCTTATCGCTTTATCACACCGAAGAGTCGGCATTTGCAATCGAGCCAGTTATTTAACCTAGCGCGCAAGCATGCGGGAGTGCGTGAGCCTGTAGTTTATTTGCACCCGCATGATGCGCAGCGTGAGAAGATTGAAGAAGGTGCTGCGGTGCGTTTGTGGAATGAACGCGGTGAAGTTGAACTGTTAGCGCGCCTAAGCGAAGACGTGCAACCCGGCCTTGTTGTCAGCCACATGGTACGCTGGGGCGCTAACGCCAACGCCACGACACCGGATGAAGCCGCGGATATGGGCGGCAATTCGACCTTTCATACCAATTTTGTCAATCTCGCGCCCGTAGCCTGATAGTTTTGATGCGCTTTCTTGTTTTACAGCATTCACCCCTCGATCATCCCGGTGTCATGCGCCGATATCTTGAGGAGGATGGCATTTCCTGGGACGCTATTAATATGCATGAGGGCCAACCTATCCCGCTGCTTGGTGATTATGCGGCGTTGATCGTTATGGGCGGGCCGCAACAGATCGACCAAGAAACGGAACATCCATGGCTGTTGATAGAGAAAGATTTTATCCGCCGCACTATCGAGGAAAATGCCAAGCCAATTCTTGGCATTTGCCTTGGCTCTCAATTAATTGCCGAAGCGATGGGCGGGCGCGTTGGGCCAATGTTGCAGCCGGAGATTGGTGTGCTAGACATTGAACTGCTGCCCGGCGCGACGGAAGATCCGCTTTTCAAGGGGTTTCCTACGCGCGCTAAAGCGGTGCAATGGCATTTATACTCCACCCTGGAATTACCCCCCGGTGCGCGCCATCTGGCGAGCTCGCCGACATGCAAAAACCAGGCGTTTGGCGTCGGTCGTGCGGCTTATGCCCTACAATTTCATATGGAATTATCCGCTGATACGGTACAGAGCGTCGATGCCTATCCTGAATATATTACTGCTCTTGAGAAGCAGCAGGGAGTAGGAGCGTTGGCTGGTTTGGTCAATGAAACAGCACACCACGCTGATGATATGGGCCGTTCCATCCGACTGATTTATGATAATTTCGTCAAGCTGGCGCATGGCTGACGTATCAACAAAAGGAAAATGTACATGACGCCTTCGGCAGTGGCCGCAACGGAAGCCTGTATAGAAAGAATCCACCGTCACAATGAGGTAGTTAACGCGGTTGTCACTTGGGATGAGGATGCGGCATTGGCACGCGCCGCTGAAGTGGATAAGGCCACCGCCGAGGGGCGTTGGCTCGGTATTTTGCATGGCATGACCATGACCTTGAAGGACAATATAGCCACCGCTGGAATGCGCACCACCAGCGGCGCCATTTTCTCTGCGGATCATGTCCCGAACGAGGATGCTGATGTGGTGCGCCGTATGCGCGATTCCGGCGCAGTTTTGATTGGCAAAGCCAATATGCAGGAATTGGCGTTCGGTGTGGTGACGACTAATCCCGTGTTTGGCCAATGCCGTAATCCGTGGAATCCGGACTATATTCCAGGCGGCACCAGCGGTGGCTCCGGCGCCAGTGTGGCGGCCGGTATGTGCCAAGGCTCGCTCGGTACGGACACCGGTGGTTCAGTGCGTATTCCGGCATCAATGACGGGTGTGGCGGGCCTCCGGCCAACCCATGGGCGCATCTCTTTTCGCGGTGTTACGCCAGGCAGTAAATCTAATGATACAATCGGGCCGATGGCGCGGGAGGTCTGCGATGTAGCGCGTATGTTTGCTGCCCTCGCGGGATACGATCCAGCTGACCCGGTGAGCGTAGATCATCCGCTTGAAAATTTTCTCCCCACTCTCGGCGATGGGATCAAAGGTAAGCGCATTGGCATAGCACGTAATTTTCATTTTCAGCGCCTTCATTCTGAAGTAGAGCAGGCGGTTCTCGATAGCATCCGCGTGTTTGAGCGCCTCGGTGCTGAAGTTTGCGAGATCGATTTACCCGGTGCAGAACTGGCTCAGGATTGGAACGTCGCCCAAATATACGGCGATATTTGCGCCCAATTTGGCGAACGCTTGAAAAATGAACCTGAGACTATCAGCCCGCGCGTACGCGACCGTATGATGCTTGGGTTAAAATTCAGTGCTGTGGATTATGCGGAGGCGATGCGTGGTAAGGAGATATGGCAACGTACTTTGAAAAGCACCTTTGCTGAGCAGGTCGATATGATTCTCGCTCCCACAGTACCAATGCCGCCAGCGGCTATAACAGGCGAGGAGAACCTGCACGAGGTAACGCGTGATGCGGCACGCTTCACCTATGGTAGCGCGCTTTCATCCCATCCGGGGCTATCGATACCGTGCGGTTTCACATCGGACAAATTGCCGATTGGATTGATGCTGGAGGCGGCATGGTTCAACGAGCCACTCTTATTCCGTGCCGGCGTCGCCTATCAGGGTGAGACCGATTGGCATCTGCGCCGCCCGCCAATGCTTGCCTAGGGGATGTCACGCTCCCATTGTTTACGAGAAATTCTCTAACTCTTATGTATTGAAGAAAGCCCACGTTGCGGGTGTATCAATCTGCTCAGTATTTACTCTTTGCGCTATTCGTTCTGAGCGCCAATCGTGGTAGCAGTCATGGTTGCCTTAGTTGGCGCCGGCAGCCTGAGATACTTTCGGCTCCAGCAGATCAGTGACGGGCGTGCTATGCCAGCCCTCGGAGCGCTTCTTCCAATAATTGTCACTGAGTTTACCGGTTGTGATGCCTGGCGCGCCATTTCCGACCGGCTTGCCATTAATCAAAGTCACCGGCATTACACCGCCGCCTGTGGAGGAGACAAAAACTTCATCCGCTTCCTGTAAGTCCTCTTTAGTGAGGTTCGCCGATTCGGCCTGCATTCCGGCCTCGGCGCAAAGTTCAAATACGCTTTGGCGGGTGATGCCTTCCAACAGGTTTTCGCCTGGTGTCAGCACCTTGCCGTCTTTAAGAATCCATACATTGAAGCCTGGTCCCTCGGTGATAAAGCCATCCATCGAGAGGAGAACCGGCGCATCGGCACCGGCATCAAGCGCTTCAAATTGGGCGCGTGTAAGGTCCATGCGATTAAAATTTTTGGCCCGCTGGTTTATTGCCTCATTTGGTGCGCGCCGGACAGTCTCAGTGACCCAAAGATGGGCGCCGGCATTGGGCCTATCCGTAGGTACGATCCAGTAATAAGGTACGGCATAGGCGATGAATTCATTTTCTGATTCTCGCGGATCACCTGTCGGCGCGCCCCCGGCATAACGTCCGCGCGTACACAAGAAGTAAATACACGCGTTGTCAAAGCCCGCCCGGGTTGCACACTCTGCTATAATGCTACGCATTTCATCATCGCTGTAGGGCGGGGTTACGCGGATGTATTCGCATGAGCTGCGAAATCGCGCCATATGTTCGTCCAGTTTAAAAAAGGCGCCGTCCCAGGCGGAGATAACATCAAATACCACGTCACTTTTGGTGAAGGCCGGGTCGAGTAGCGGTATGGTCGCTTCGTCCACCGGCATGTAGCGCCCCTTGCTGTAGGCGATTCCCTTTGATTCGCTCATGGTTTTATCCTTTTCTAATTGTTTGCCGCTTAGCGCGTATATCCCATCTATGAAAAGTGCTCCGAAGGAGTGGTCCTTTCTTTGCTTGCCACGCTCATTGCGTCGCTTAACACGTAATGAAATAGCTTTATTGCAGCTCATGCAAGTTGCATTATTTCGCTTGAACGAAAGCGCCCCCTCCAGGATGATTGCCACTAAGAAATAATATAAATGGGGGAGGACGATTATGGCGATGGACGAAAAGGCGTTGGCAGCGTGGCTTAAGGATTCCATCATGGCGCGGCGTGGCGTTGGGCGTGATGCGGCAGGCGAGACCCATCACTTGACAGAAGAAATGCAGGGAGATTTCCATTACACCATGGGCCCCTATTCGGACCCAGTGTTGAAAATCAAACCCGGCGATACGGTAGTGGTCGATACCCGAGATGCCTTTGAAGGAAAGATTACTAGCGAGAGTGATTCGCCGAGTGAGAAATTGCGGCTGCCTTTCGTTAATCCACAGAACGGGCCGATCATGGTCGAGGGTGCTGAGAATGGAGATGCGCTTGCCGTTTATATCGCTTCCATGCATCCGCGCGGTGAAGATCCGCATGGTATTGTTGCCATGATCCCGGAATTTGGTGCGCTTACCGGCACCGCTTATACCGCTACTCTTAATGATCCGTTGCCCGAGAAAGTACGGCGCATCACTATCGACGAGGAAAATGTTTATTGGAGCAAGCGAGTGACGCTGCCCTATAAGCCGCATATCGGCACGCTTAGCTGTTCGCCGGAAATTGATTCGATTAATTCACTGACGCCCGACAATCATGGCGGTAATATGGATTTGCCTGATATGGGTCCAGGCACGGTGACCTATCTGCCGGTGCGATCCCCTGGCGCGCGCCTTTTTATTGGAGATGCCCATGCCTGCCAGGGCGATGGCGAGTTGTGCGGTACGGCAGTAGAATACTCCTCGATTACCACTATTAAAGTCGATCTAATTAAGGGCTGGACTCTCGATTGGCCGCGCCTTGAGACTGAGGATAAAATCTTTGGCATCGGCAGTGCCCGACCGCTTGAAGATGCCACACGCATTGCCTATCGCGAATTAATCCGCTGGATGGAAGCTGATTACGGTTACGACAAATGGGACGCCTACATGATGCTCAGCCAATGTGGCATTGTGCGCCTCGGTAATTTTGTCGACCCCAAATACAGCGTCGCCGCCGGTATCCGGAAGAAGTTCCTGGCAGAATAGGTGGTGGTTTAATCGGCCGCGTTGGAATTAAATTCGTCGGCATATTCAGGCTTGGGCACGGCCAGGCCTTTGCGTAAAAAATCGTCGCGCACTTGGTAGCCGTTGCCGGCATGCGCGGTCATTTTCTCCGGTGGTGTGGGGGATGTGACCTCCGGCCAAACGCCGGGTTGCGGCGCAGAACCTTCTTCGGCAACGGGCAGTGGGTCGTCTTCGGCAATGGCTGGCGTCTTGACAATATCCATACACTCCCAACTGGCCTCAAGGGGGATATTATTATTGTCGAAAAAATAGATAGACCAGATGAAGCCGTGATCGACGGCACCCGTAACTTCAACTCCCGCCGCTTCAAGCCTATCTTTTAAAGCAAATAAATCTTCTTTCGAGGCGACACTGATTGACAGGTGATCAAAGCCAAGCGGCTTGGTACTGGGAGAGCCATGGAATTTTTTTTCCATCGGTTGCGCGCCGGCATAGGCAAAGAAGGCAATGTAGTTATTGCCGGTCTTAAAAAAATAATGGCGGTAACCATCCTGGCCTATTCCAGCGGTTAATTTCATGCCTAAGAGATCACGGTAATAGCGAATGGTTTTTTCCATATCATTGGTGATGAACGCGAGATGGTTGATTTCCTGCAAGTACATGCTGATTTTCCCCTGGTAAGGTGCACCCAGGTAATAGGTAAGGATTTTAGCTGGGAATTCCAAGTAACGGCGTAAAGCCATATTTTTATTTACCTATTTTTACCGCGCCGGTTTCTATATCGGGAAAATACGCACGGCACTGGAGTGCGACGCGCCAGTCTTTGATACAATATTGTGGCCTTTTTTTTGGTTGCGCATTTGAATTAATCCGCACCAGAAATAGTATTTCTCTGCGCTGTTGATCCTGGCGTCGACGGTACGCCCAATACTGTCGTGCTCGAAGCGGATGGGCGCTGGTGTGTTGGCTCCAACAAAGTCTGATTGCATAGCGCGCAGAATCTGCACGGTGGTGGCGCATCACCTGACGGTTCGAGGTGCTCTTGTTGAGTTTCTATTGCCGCGATTTGTTTGCGTCCGTTGCTGCCCGTCACGTCCAGAGCGGAGATGTCCCCGGTGAGTCTCACTATACCGTCGGGAGGATCTGATGATTGGCTGGATGAGCTGGTTGAGATCATTTATATGGATCATTTTGGCAATGCCATGACCGGTACTAGTACTGCGAAGCTGGGCTCTGAGGCGCGCGTCGCAGTGGCGACCCACACGCTGGATCAGGCGCGTACATGTTTTGATGTGCCGAAGGGTATTGCTTTCTGGTACGAAAACCCCAACGGTTACGCTAAAATTGCCGCGAATAGCGGGTGCGCCAAAGAGGTGCTTAACCTGTTGATAGGCATAATTATTGAGGTGAAATAAGGTATGGCGGGATGGAAGCCGAATAGTGAGCAGATCGCCAGCGGCCAGCTTGCCGGCGCTGATCTCAGTGGCATGGATTTGAAAGAGCATGATTTTCGCCGCGCTGATTTATCGGGAGCGCATTTGTCCGGCGCTGATTTGCGCGAGGCAAATTTCTGGGGCGCTAATCTTTCGGGCGCCAGTCTCGAAGAAGCCAATGCGCGGGTCGCGAATTTTCAAGGCGCAAATCTTTCGGGCGCGCTATTGGCTGAAGCCAATCTCTGGGGCGCCAATCTCAAGATAGCAAATTTGACCTGCGCCATATTGGCCCGGGCCAATATGGCGCAGGCAGATTTGCCAGGCGCGCAGTGCGACAGCGCCAATTTAACGGAGACCAATTTGTGGAGCGCAGTTCTGCGCCTGGCTTCGTTGAAGAATGCTAATATGGGCAAAGTGCAGTTGGGTAGCGCCAAGATGGAGCAAGCTGTGCTCGACGGTGCCAATCTGCGTGAGTCCAATCTAACAGGTGCGAGCTTGCGTGGTGCTAGCCTGATCGGTGCAGATTTTACCGGCGCAATATTGCGCGATGTGCGATTTCGTGAAGCCGATCTCAGTCGTGCGGATTTTCGTGATGCAGACGTGCGCGAAGCCTATTTTGGCGAAGCCACCTTCGACGCTACCATCATGCCGGACGGCACAATCGAAGCCGGCCCAGTGCATGAATGGTCTCCTGAAATCGATTAGATATCTCGCTATTTTTTTGTTTTTGAAAATTAACAAGGATGGGCTGTTCAAAAATATAACCATGGGTAGTTTTTGCGGCTTTAAAATTTACTCGTATTTCAGGTTGATTGCTCAATTCGTGGGCAATCGTCAAATTACCTGCCGTTGCTGAATGAGGCGGCTATTGTGCTTAAATTGTGAGACCCCAAAAGCTATGCCTAAATTTGCTGCAAACCTTAGTTTTCTTTTTCAAGATTTAGATTTTCTCGAACGCTTTTCTGCTTCTGCCGAATGTGGTTTTAAAGCTGTGGAATATCTTTTTCCTTATGACTATCCGCCGGAAAAAATTAGAAATATTCTAGGCTTACATGGCCTCACCCTGGCCTTATTTAATCTCTTTCCCGGTGATTGGGAGGCTGGTGAACGTGGCCTTGCTGCATTGCCGGGGCGCGAGGCCGAATTTTATTCGGCGGTAGCGCAGGCGGGCAATTATGCCGATGTGCTGCAATGCGGACAGGTGCATGTCATGGCCGGTATCGTGCCGGACGGTGCCGATCCGGTTCTGTACGAGGAAGCCTATATCTCTAATTTGCGCTACGCGGCAGATTATTTTGCCGCGCGCGGTATTCGTACGCTGATCGAGCCGCTCAACAGCTTCGACATGCCAGGTTATTTTCTGAACGGTTCCAAGCAGGCACGGCGCATTATTGAGGCAGTGGGCAGCGATAATCTATATCTGCAATATGATGTTTATCATTTACAAATTATGGAAGGAAATCTGGCGCACAGCTTCGAGCGTGATCTCGATATTATCAGTCATGTGCAGATCGCTGGCGTGCCGGGGCGCTTAGAGCCGACTATTGGGGAAATCAACTATCCCTATCTTTTCGATCTCTTTGATCGGCTCGGCTATGACGGCTGGGTGGGTTGCGAATATCACCCTGAGGGTGAAACGTGTGCTGGCCTAGGTTGGGCACGTAATTTCGGTATCAGCGCTGAATAGCGACCGCTAATACTTCTTTTTGTTGCCGGCCTGGGGGATGGTTGAGCGACGCCGAGCAGGCGCTTCAGGGCGTGGTTTTTTTTGTACCCACGGTCCCTTTATTTCTTTGCCCCAAGGCCCAGGCTCGGTCGATTCAGGTTCCGATTCGACAGCGTCGACCATAGACAGTCCAGACTGTCCGGGTCGGGCTGTTTGGCCCAAATGACCGCCGCCAAATAGCGTTACATGCCGGTGCTTGAACACCAGCACCAGCACCATGCCGACACCAAAGCCACCGATATGCGCCCACCAGGCGATGTTGCTTTCTCCGCCGCCGCCGAGATTGGCGACCTGCATGAAAATATACAGGCCGAGCACCAGGAATGCCGGTAGCGGTAGCAACATGTAGAACGCAAAGATGAGCACCTTGGCGCGCGGATAGAGCAGAAGATAAGCGCCGAGCACGCCGGAGACGGCGCCGCTCGCGCCGATTGTGGGCGTGATGGAATTGGGCTCCATGCCGGCATTGATCAGTGCCGCACCGGTACCACACAGCAGGAAGAAAATGAGGAAGCGCACATGCCCCATGGCGTCTTCGATATTGTTGCCGAAAACCCAGAGATAAAGCATGTTGCCGATCAAATGCCACCAGCCGCCATGCAAAAATTGCGAGGTGATGACGCTCAGAAAATCGACGCTGGCGGGCAATATCGCATCCTGGGCGGCGATTTCCTTGGTCTGAAAAATGACGGCGGGAATGGCGCCGAGAGCGAATTTCACCTGCGCCCCACCACCATCAGGCAATGCCAGTGTAATCAGAAATACCAGGGCATTCAGGGCAATTAAGCCATACGTCACATAGGGCGTGATATTGGTCGGATTATTGTCCCTGAGAGGCAGCATCCGCTCGTACTGTCTTTATATGCTGGGCGGTGGGTCGGAGAATACAGCCCGACGCTTGACCACCAGGCAACCGGCCATCATGTCGTGCAGCCCCTGTTTTTGTTTGGTAAAGGCGACGCTCAGGCACGCAGCCAACGCGGCCAGGCTGATGATCAGATCGAGAATGGCAACCGAATTTATCAGGCCGGGTAACCACAAAGGCCAGGTGCGATAACTGGCAGTGAGCAGGCTGATGCGATCGCCATTATAATTACAAACCCTGAGACCAAAGAGACGTTTGCCAAGTGTTGCCTGTGCTTTGCTGCATTCCTGAAGCGCTAAATAGGCCCAAACGGCAACGCCGACCATAAGCAGGCCGAGGAGCGTTGGTGCGTAAGCAGAAAGCGATGCGCCGCCGGCCGGGTCCTCAATGACCTGTTTGGTCAGTAGATCATCCCAGACAAAAAACGCAATGAACAGATAGACGGCATAGATCAGAAATGCATCGACAAACCATGCCCCCGCGCGGCGCCAGAACCCCGCAAACGGATCCCCCTCCGGCATGGAAAATTTTCTGTTTACCATATTATGACCTGATCTGCCGTCGCTGGGTTCCGTTACGCATCCGCATAGTCTTCAATATAGGCACGAATGATGGAATCTAAATCCTTGTCTGCCGGCAGACCAAGCGCATCGGCGCGCGGTGACTGTCCACGTCCGGGCCAGCCATCGCAAATAGCCTGAATGGCAGGATCAAGCGCTGAATTGATCTGGCCGAGCGGACGATCGCCGGCAACACGACGCAGACCTTCGATCATTTCCGCAACGGTCACGGTAATGCTCGGTAAATTGACGGAGCGATCATTACCAACGGCATCACTTTTAGCCTCGTGCAGTGCGAGAATGCCATCGACAATAGTGCGGTAGCCACTCACCGCCATGCGCGTCTCGTTCTTGACCGGCAGGTCGAAATCGACGCCCGAGAGCGGCTCGCGGAAAACGCCGCTGGCGAAGCCTGAAGCGGCCTTATTGGGTTTGCCCGGGCGGATGATGACGGTCGGCAAGCGGGCGCCACGGCCATCGAGAAAACCCTTTCGGGTATAATCGTTGAGGAGCAATTCATTGACCACTTTGGTCATGCCGTAGGTTGTCATCGGCGTGATCTTGGTCGCGTCGGTGACCGTATCCGGCAGCGCCGAGCCGCCAAACACCGCAAAGCTGCTGGTGAATACTACGCGCGGCAGGCCGGGCGCGGCGCGCGCTGCCTCGAGCACATTGATGCCGCCATCGAGATTGACCTTCATGGCGAGATCAAAATCCTGCTCAGCGCCGGAGCTGACGACTGAAGCAAAATGAAAAACCGATAATGAATCACCAGAGATAAGGCTCGTAACTAGAGCCCGGTCTGAAATATCACCGCTGACGATTTCTACTTGATCGTCTAGACCCCCAGGGCGTTCGGCCGGGGTGACAGCATCAAACAGGATGATTTGGTCAACCGGCTCTAGCGCGCCCGATGCGCCGCGTAGCTCACCGCGCTTGAGAATGGCTCGTGCTAGCCTCAATCCCAAAAAACCTGCGCCACCCGTAATAACCACTTTCATCCCGTCCAAACTCCTCGTAGATTTGCTGTTGTTTAATTGCGCTGACCTTATAACAGGCGGCGCTTTTTGAGCAATGCGTTCTCCCGCCTTGATTTAGCGAATGGAATCTAACATAGGTAGCCTCCTAATCACGGGCATGCACTGTAGATAGCGCTGACCCACCATGGAGGATAGACGCGTGGCAAATGTGAACGACCTTGGACCCAATGCAGCACTGATCGGCCAACCCGGATCGCGCTCTCGTCTAATGACGCCATCTTTGGTGCTGGATCTTGACGGTTTGGAACGCAATATTGAACGTATGCGCAGCTTTGCGGTAGAGAAAAATATCGACCTCCGACCCCATTGTAAGACCCATAAGAGCATCAATATTGCCCAGCTGCAGATTGCGGCGGGTGCGCTTGGTATTGGCGCCGCGACCCTAGGAGAAGCCGAAATCATGGGCGGTGCGGGAATTCCGGGAGTTTTGGTGACCTCACCTATAATTGGCGATAATAAAATTGATGCCTTGATGGTACTCAATCAACGCGCCAATGGCCTCATGCAGACGGTCGATAGTCTGGAGAATTTACGCAAACTCGATGCGGCCGCTGGACAGGCAGGTAAAGTACTGAATGTAGTGGCCGATGTGGATGTAGGCCTGCACCGTACCGGTGCTGCCAGTGTGGCTGAAGCGGTGGCTTTGGTTCAGGCCATGGTGGCGGCTGAAAATGTGAATTATTCAGGCGTGCAGGGTTATGCCGGCCAAATCATGCATATTGAAGATTTTGCCGAGAGGCGGGCAACTAATATAGCCCATACCAAGCCGTTGAATGATACCTGCGCGGAGCTGGCGGAATTGAATTTGACGCCCGCACTTGTTTCTGGGGCTGGTACCGGAACCTACGATATCGATGCTGAGCTTGGTGTGATGAGTGAAATGCAGACCGGTTCCTATGTGGTGATGGATGTGGAATATCGCGACGTGCACTGCAATGGAAACAGAGATTGGTTGTTCGAGCCGGCGCTGTTCGTCCGTGCCACAGTGGTGAGTGCCAATCATAACGGTCATGCCACTATCGATGCCGGGCTAAAATGCTTCGCCACTGACGGTCCGTTGCCCGGTCTCGCTGCAGGCGCACCGATTGGATCTAGCTACAGCTTTTTCGGAGATGAGCATGGCCGAATCGCATTTGCTCAGGCCAATGAGCGTTTGGCGCTTGGTGATGCGGTGGAATGCATCGTTCCGCATTGTGACCCAACTATCAATCTACATGATTTTTATCACTGTGTGCGCGGCGATATATTAGTGGATATCTGGCCGGTCGATGCGCGTGGCTTGCACTAGGTACCCAGGCTTTAAGGCAAGATGAACGAGCAAAATTCAGGTTTTAACGCAGAGAACTTCCCGCGCCCGGCCTGATGCTCGGTATAGTTATTCTCCGGGCCTTTTGTAGGTTTTGTGGCAATTTTCGCGATCAAGAGTTTTGGCAAGAAAAATTTTAAAGTTCAGGTCAGCAGGCAGCCGGATTGCGAGCTTGCCGTCCAGTGGGCTTATTCTTAACCCCGATGGATTGTTATTTATCCGATGGTCAGAATGGCAACGTTCTTTCTCAGGCCGGGAATTGAATAGGCTGAATTATGTCTTCTGCAAGAGTTGGATCAAGCTTGACGTATCCCAGCGTCCGCCCCCACGTTGTTGCACATGGGCATAAAATTGATCGACCAGCATTGCCATCGGTAGTAACGCACCGTTTTTCTTGGCCTCTTCGAAGCACAGACCTAAATCCTTGCGCATCCAATCGGCGGCAAAGCCAAATTCAAAATTACCCTGAAGCATGGTCGAGCCGCGGTTCTCCATTTGCCAGGATTGCGCCGCGCCCTTGGAGATAACATCCAACACACGCTCGCCATCGAGGCCAGCACGCTGAGCGAAATTAATTCCTTCTGCCAAACCTTGCACCACACCGGCAATGCAAAGCTGGTTCACCATTTTCGTCAGCTGGCCGTTACCTGCTTCGCCCATATGGGTGATGTTGCGTGAATAAAATTTCATGACTGGCTCTGCGGTCTGAAAACTGGCCTCTGTTCCACCGACCATGACTGTAAGCGCACCATTTTCAGCACCCGCCTGGCCGCCTGAGACGGGTGCATCTAAAAAACCAAGCCCTTTTTTCTCTGCTACAGCGTTTACTTCGCGCGCGACATAAGCCGAATCGGTCGTATGGTCGACAAATATTGCGCCCTCTTTCATAGCTACGAGAGCTCCGGTATCGCCATAGGCAATTTCACGTAAGTCATCATCAGCGCCGACACAGGCAAAGACAATCTCAGCGCCATTTGCCGCATCTGCCGGACTCTCAGCCACTCGACCAGAAAATTCTCCAGCCCATGCTTTGGCACGCGCCTGGGTGCGATTAAAGATAGCGACGTTGTGTCCGGCCTTTGCCAAATGTCCGGCCATAGGGTAGCCCATAACGCCCATACCAATAAAAGCAACATTCTTGCCCGATCCACTATCTTTGACCATGTCTGGTCTCCTCCCTGCCTTGTTGCCCAAATTCTGAGCACCTTATTCATATCTGAGGGGCATCATAACTCCGGAAGATGGGGCGAACAATGAGGTCAAAGAGGCAAGCGAGGTGGTTGAAAAAAACCTAAAGAGCGCGAGGAGGGGTGTTGTAGGCCCTGCCTCTAGAGGAGCCGTATCGCACGGGAGGAGTGAAGGTTCAGCGCATGGAAGAAACCAGTCGTGAAGAGTATCGAATTTATTTTTTGACACCACATCACCCAGAACAAGGAACATCCTATAGGAATGACCCATCGGCACTTTGATATGGATCAAAATAATGGGATGATTTTTTATGGTGGCTGCTAGGTGTGTGGCAAAACTTGAAATTTATTAATCAAATAGATACCGCTGTCTTCGGTCTCGAAAGGGATAAATGTTAGTGTATCATTCATCAGTTCAGGGACACGCGAATCAATATAGATAAAGGCAGACCCCTTTATGGTAAAATCGTCTGCAGTTGGACGAATACCATTTATTCTCATAAAATAATAGATGCGGTATATGCAGCTATTTTCCTTCGCCAATCATTCGCACGCCCATTTCCTTGAGTACGGCTCCAATAATTTTGAGCAAATTTCGCATATCATGCGCTCGGATATCGCCAATACAGCCAATACGAAAGCTGGGGTCGCTAGTTAGTTTCCCAGGATATATCAGATAGCCCTGCTGTGCCAAAGCATCGTAGAAGGCATTGAATTCAAACTCTGGATCGCGTGGCATGCGAAATGTCACAATGATTGGCGCCTGGAATTCGTCCGGCACAAAGCTTTCAAAGCCGAGTTTGCGCATGCCGGCGACGAGTGTTGTGCAATTTTCCCAATAGCGCGCGAATCGCCCCCCGATGCCGCCTTCTGCTGCAAGTTGATCCAATGCCTTATCCAGCGCTGCAAGCACTTGGGTCGGCGGGGTGAAACGCCACTGGCCGTTGGCCGCAAAACCACGCCACTGCGCTTCAAGGTCAAGGCTGAGACTGTGGCTGTTACCGGTGCATTCAGTTAACCGCGCCCGGCGAGCGAGCACAAAGGCTATGCCGGGCACGCCTTCAAGGCATTTGTTTGCCGAAGCCGCGAGGCCGTCGAAGGTGGTTTGTCGCGCATCAATCGGAATCGCGCCAAACGAGCTCATAGCATCTACTAGGAGGCGTTTACCGCGCTCGGCGACAATTGCTGCGATCTCTTCAAGAGGGTTTAATACGCCGCTGGTGGTTTCACAGTGGACCAGGACAACATCACTGATGCGGCTATCTGCATCCAGTCGCTGAGCCAACGCCCTTGCATCAAGCGGCAAATTCTCTGCGCCCTCTATGACCGCAAAAGCGCGCCCGGTCAGGGCCAGTATTTCGACGATCCTTCGGCCGTAGGCGCCATTCACCAGTACCAGCACCCGGCCATCGTGCGGCACCATCGTCCCCAACATCGCCTCGACGGCTGAAGTACCACTGCCCGGTAGCGGCACGCACACATGTTCCGCCTCGGCCTTAGCAAGCGTCGTCAGGCGCTGACGCAGACGGGTGGTCAGCTCGATAAAGGCTACGTCACGCGAGCCCCAATCGCGCTGCATCGCCTGTTTGGTCTCGGCACTGGTGGTCAACGGTCCAGGTGTAAGCAGAAGGGGGTCTTGGCGTGTCATTATTTTTGTTCAGCCATTCTTAGCCAAAGACTTAAGCGCCTCGGGCGTATCGACATCAAAGGTGACAGCCGGATCGCCGCATTCAATTTCATGAACAACATCATGATGCTCGCCAATCAAATGGCGTGCGCCGACATCGCCGGAGAGATGCTTCATTGCTGAAAAATAGCGCGCCGCCCACAGCACGGGGTTCCCGCGCTTGCCCTTATAGGTGGGGACGCAAATGGCATGGCCGTTCGCCGGATCAAAACCTTCGATGAGGTGCGAGATAAAAGCGGCGTCCACATGCGGCATATCGCCAAGACAAACCACCGCTGCACTCGTATCGGCGGGTAGCCCATTCAGCCCGGCACGGACGGACGTACTCATGCCTTCGGCAAAATCCGGATTGTGCAAAAATGTGACGGCGCGACCGGATAGCTTTTCTTCAATTTTCTCATGCTCATGGCCGGTGACGACAATGACCGGGTCAGCGCCACTGGCAATTGCCGCATCTGCCGCACGTGCGACCATGGCAATGCCATCGACCTCGACCAAAAGTTTATTGATATCGCCCATGCGGCGCGATTGACCGGCGGCGAGTACGATAGCGGCAATATTTTTGATGTCGCTGTGGTGTGATTCTGGCAATTGCGCCGTCGGGTCCTTGGGCGACGCAAAGGCGCGCGGTAGCGGGCGGCTGGTAATTTCCATCAGCAGGCCGCCGGCGCCCATGGTCATGATGTCGTGCCGGGTAACGGGGATATCGGCAAAACGGCGACGCAAGACCCAATCAAAGCCGTTCAATTTTAGTGAGCGCGCACAGCCCGGCAGCCCAAGAATATCGATCTCACCCAGGTGGGCGGTGAGAAGAAGGTTGCCTGGATCAACCGGCATGCCGAAATGGTCAATTTTGCCGCCGGCATCGACAATGCCGCTCGGCACAATATCGCGCCGGTCAACAATCGCGGAGGCGCCGGCGATCAAGATCATATCGCATTTGAGGTCGCGTAACCGGTGGACGGCTTCGGCAATTTCCGCGCTCGCATGGGCACAGCGAATTTCGCTGACCAACTCACCATCAAGAATAGATAATCTGCCAAGGAGGGTGCCAGTCGTCGAATCAAGCACACTTTCTTTGGTACCGGGCAGGCGTGTTTGAACAAAACCGACCCGGCGGCCGCGAAATGGCGCAATGTGCACCATCGCACCGTTCTTATGGCCCTCTTCTTCGCGGGCAATGGCTAGGCAGTCATCTACAACTTCCTTGGACAGCGCAAATGGGATGACCTTGACGGTTGCCACCATCTGCCCGGGCTCGACCTGGCTATAGGGCGCCAGCGTGCCGACCGTCATGCCTTCATCGACCAGATTAATACGGTCGATGCGGAGTGAATCCGGCAACACCAACCCGCGCTCTGTGGCGAACAAATTACAGCGCCCGGTAAAGGCGGTGCCAAGCGCCAGGCATTCACCGGCAAGTGCCGTGGCTAAAGCTAGCGCCGCGTCATCCTCGCCAATATCGCCCGCCTCAAGTCGCGCGCCGGATACCTGCGTCACGCCACCTTCTGTCAGCCGAGCGATATCTTCAGCCGAGAGGATGTGGCCTTTTTTCATGGCGCCGCCAGTCAGGCGAACGCCATGGGCGAGGATCAGGCCCTCCGCTTCGGTGATCGGGATTTCGCCGAAAATCATGTGCTGCTGGCTGGCGCGGCAGTCTTGCGCCGGACTTGGGTAATTTCAGCCATGATGGAGATGGCAATTTCGGCCGGAGATTTGGCGCCGATATGCAGGCCGATTGGGCCGTGAATGCGATCCGTTTGCAGTTCGCTAAAGCCCTTCTCATGCAGTCGCACAAGACGTTTTCCATGGGTGCGATTGCTGCCGAGCGAGCCGATGTAAAAAACATCGGAATCCAAAATAGTTTCCAGAGCCGGGTCATCAATCTTGGGGTCGTGTGTAAGAGTTACGATGGCAGTGCGGCGATCCGGAACGGCGCTGGCCAGGGCATCATCCGGCCATTCATTGGAAAGCTCGATATCGGGAAAGCGTTTCTCATCGGCGAAAGCGCGGCGCGGGTCAATTATAGTGACTCCGTAGCCGGCGAGGAGGGCCATCCGAGCCAAAGGTTGGGTAATGTGCACGGCGCCGATGATAAACATGCGCAGCGGTGGATTATGCACCTGAATGAAATAGGGAGTGCCGGCAATTTCAACACTGGTGCTACGGTCATCGATAAGAGCCATGCGCGCTTGAATGAGCAGTTCGTCAGGCAGGGTCTTGCCGGATGTTTCTCCGTCGCCATAGACCAACGTTTGCACGCCGGCGGCGGTTTCACTAACCAGCGCCACAGGGCGTTTGGCGGCTTTATCCGCATTGAGACGATCAAGGGTTTGCCGCAACATGCCCTATTCGACCTTCTCGACAAAGACCTGCACGGTACCGCCGCAAGCCAGACCCACTTCCCAGGCCTGTTCATCAGATACACCGAATGCAAGTATCGCTGGGTCGCCGCTTTTCATCGCGCCGTTGGCCGCCTCGATTACAGCGCCTTCAATGCAGCCGCCCGATACCGAGCCTTCGAAACGGCCTTCATTATCGACCACCAATTGGCTGCCGACAGGGCGGGGTGAGGAGCCCCATGTGGCAATTACGGTTGCCAGCGCGACTTGCCGGCCATCATCCCGCCATGCGGCGGCAGTGCGTAGAATATCTTCCTGATATGTCATCATTGGCCCCGCCTGAAAGGTTTCGCGACTGCTAAACTAAGATGTAGAGCTTTGCCGTTCACACTGCAAGGGCACGGCGCTGCAGGCTGCAATTACTGGATGACAGTCAACAAGCGGTCTAATTCGGCGCCCTGAATTTTCTCGATATCGTCCTGATATTTAAGCAGAACACCAAGCGTGTTGCCCACAATATCCGCGTCCAAACTACGGGCGTTTAGGATGCCAAGGGCCGATAGCCAATCGATGCTTTCGGCAACGCCGGGTAATTTAAATAAGTCTATTTTGCGCAGCTCTTGTACGAAAGCCACTACTTGGCGACTGAGTTCTGGGTTCGCATCTGGTACACGGGTAGCAAGAATTTGCTGCTCGCGCGTGGCGTCGGGATAATCGATCCAATGATAAAGGCAGCGGCGCTTGAGCGCATCGTGAATTTCGCGCGTGCGATTTGAGGTGATCAGTACAATTGGCGGCTCGGCTGCCTGTATGGTGCCGATTTCAGGAATCGTGATCTGATAGTCGGCCAACACTTCCAGTAGAAAAGCCTCAAACGGCTCATCGGCGCGGTCAAGCTCATCTATCAGCAAAACCGGCGGACCTTCGGGTGCAGGCTCCAGAGCGCGCAGCAGCGGACGGGCTATCAGGAAGCGTTCAGAGAAAATATCTTCAGCCAAAAAATCCCGGTCACGATCGCCCAGCGCCTCGGAAAGTCTGATCTCGATCATCTGGCGGGCATAATTCCATTCATAAACGGCTGAAGAGACATCAAGGCCTTCATAGCATTGCAGGCGTAGAAGCTTGCGACCGAACTGCTCGGCTAAAACCTTGGCCAATTCCGTTTTGCCGACGCCGGCATCCCCCTCAAGGAAGATTGGTCGTTGCAGACTTAAGGATACATAGAGGCTGGTCGCTAAATTTCGATCTGCGATATAGTTTCCAGAAGCGAGAAGGTCGACCGTTTCATCGACGGATTTTGGCAGGGCGTGCGTCATCATCAGAGGTGCTTTTTCGGTGGCGGAATCAGAATAAAAGTGGCGATTTGTTCTATTCTATCAAGATTAAAGGAAGTTTGCGAGGCGCCGGTATGAGATACGTTTACCTTTTTCCCAGCGTCACGCAGCTTAATTTGAACATCGGCTTCATCGCTAAAACCGGATATGAAAACAATATCAACCGTATCGAGGCGAGCCAACAGTTCGGTCACCTCTGGGCGGGCAGGGGGGGTGCTTTCATGTACAAGCGCCCAGCGTAGGCGGGAGACCGCCAGCACTTCGCGCGCGCCGGCCCGGCGATGTTCATAGCTGTCTTTTCCCGGGATATCGATTTCCGTTGTGGCGCCGGCATAAGCGATAATCGAGACGCTTTGGCTGCGCGCCTTCATCTCGCCCACTAAGGCGCGCGTGAGTGCGGTTCGCGCGGTTGTGCTGCCGCCCTGAATGCCGACTAAGATCATAGTTTTACGGTCGTGGCCTTAAAAAACGCCGGTCGCCCAAAGAATCAAGACGGCAACGGCGCCGATAATACCGATAACCCAAACCGGGGTGGAAATGCCACGTGTTTGTGCGACACTGGTGTTCGGTGCTACGGGGGACGCTTCTTCGCTACTTGCCAATGCGGTTTCGTCCGCTGCCCCCGTTTTGTCTGCAACATTGACAATTTCGACAAATGTTTCGAAAAATTTACCCGCCAACTTTTTGGCAACGGAATCGATCAGGCGCGAGCCGATTTGGGCTAGCTTACCGCCTACTTTGGCTTCAACGGAATATGTCAGCTGTGTGCCACCATCCTCGCCATCGACTAGGCTAACCTTCGCTATGCCCGAGGCGAATCCGGCGGTGCCGCCCTGGCCCTCGCCGTTGAGTGTATAACCATTCGGCGGATCTAGATCGGACAAGGTTACCGCGCCGTTAAATGTAGCCTTCACTGGACCGATCTTGATCGTGATCGTAGCCGTCATATCAGTATCTGATATTCTTTCCAGGGTCTCGCAGCCGGGCAGGCAGGCCTTCAGGACTTCTGGATCATTCAGCGCATCCCAAACGGATTGTCGGCTAGCCGGGATATAATGTTCACCGCTTAAATTCATGAGGCCTCCATTGTGCAAGTAGGCTTTTATCGGAAATACGGGGCATTAACATCGGTTCTTTAAGGGTAATTTTTTAGCAATTGAACATATATCACCACATCCTTCGCTTCATAACATTCAGACACGAAACATGATACCGATCGTTTCATCGATATTCGATATTGATCATTAGTTTTTACACCGCAGCAAGTTGTCCCGAACCTTTATTCCTCCGTTCAAACTACAGCGCCTAATCTATTTATTTCCGGTTTATTACGCCGGACTGTATAAGGTCCACCCGCTTATGCCTTCGGTCTTTGTAGTGAGTGAAGTGGGGTCAGTGGGGCCCAATATACACTGCGCCATTGAACATGAGCTACCCAAGGTCTTGGTCCGTGATATTCCGCAAAAGACGCTTGATTTTGTCGAAATGGTTTGGGGTAAGTAGGTTCAACTAAGATTGGCGCTTTGAATTGCTTAGTCATGGAAAATTCTGCCTTCATAGAGGCTGCAGTGTAAGATGGTATTCAGGCGATTATTAGTCTTGATGACATGCAGCGCTGCTATGCGCGACGAAAGCCAGTGCCAAAGGCGAAAAATATCCCCAATAAGCTGCCCGAAGAAACCCTCGATTTTATTATCGATATTCTCTCTGGCTTACATGATAATTCTCGCGAAGATGAAGACCGCAAAACTGTAACCCGAGTGATCTTGATAAACGTCATGCTACCTAGTTTCCAGGTATGACATCCAATGACGATTAGACGCCTCTCTACCCCACCATGAAGACGTCATAACGTGTTGATTTACCAAGAATTTGGTGAGATGGGGGTGCCAGACCTGGCATTAGCACAGCGTGCAACGGCCATTTTAGCACAACCCGCTTGGATGCGGTGGCGAGCGCGACCTGCATCAACTCAAGCGCATCTTCGTCCGCGCCAACCAAATTGCGCAGGAGCCGCATCTCCTTTTTAACGAGAGCACTATTGCTGCGTGGCGGGTGCATGGGGTCAACCAGTACGACCTCCGCCGCAAGCTTTGGCAGCAGGACTTTCGCGTCTCCAAGGACTAGCGTCATACGGGATATCGCTATGGTATAATCACCGCCAGCGTCTCGTGCGCGTGCCATGCCGTCCTCTAATAAGGCATGCACTTTCGCGGATCGTTCTATCAGAGTCACTTCTGCACCAAGCGAGGCGAGTAAAAATGCGTCGCGTCCAAGCCCGGCGGTGGCATCCACCATTTGTGGTGTGCGACCTTTGGTGAATCCAGCAGCACGCGGTAATGCCTGACCGCGCCCTCCGCCGGCGCGCACGCGATGGCCCACGGCGCCGCCGGTAAGGTCACAAATCAAATCTGCAGTCTCGTTCTTCAAGCTCTCTTCCTTAAGCGCGGCAGTATTTTAATAATGCATCCGTCAATCACCACTAAACCAATCCCAATAGCTGTCATACCAATAAAATGATTGGCTTCATTATGCTCAGACTAGGGGGTGGTCAAATTCGGGAGCAACCTGCTTCTTGTGATTGCCTTCATATATGTCCTACCCTTGCGAACAATAAAATATCAACCAGGTAGATAGTTTATGAGTAACCCCGTCGCGCCGCAAAAGGTGTATTTCATCGGAGAGAATTCATTTTTATGTCTGAAAGTTGAAGAGGGTGGCGCAGAGACAACGATCTATACCCATTGGCGCGGTTTGATTTCACCCGCAGAGCCGGGCCATAACAACGAATGATTCCCTCCCGTATTCTCAATATTATCATGCTGTTCACGGTTGGCATCAGCTACAGCCTGCTATTCTCGATCAATAAGATGGCCGCAGAGGAGGGTGTTCCTTATGTAGCTTATGTGTTTTGGCATTCATTGGGCGGTGGTATCCTGCTGTTGGTGCCTTGCTTATTGATGGGGCGGCGTGCCTGGCCTCAATTGAATTGGCTGCATCTACGCACTTATTTTGTCTGGGGCGGGCTTGCGATCGCCGGGCCGATCACTCTACTCACCTATGTAGCACCACATTTGCCATCGGCAGTGATGACCATGATTTTAGTTTTGGTGCCGCTCTTTACCTATCTATTCGCACTGCTGTTCCGTATGGAGCGCTTTCGTGTGCTCAGCGTCATGGCCCTATTATTAGGACTGGGTGGTGTGTTGCTGGTGATCCTACCTGAAGCCAGCCTGCCGAGCGCGGGAGCCGCCGGATGGGTTCTTCTCGCGTTATTGGCGCCAGCTAGTTTTTCACTTGTCACGGTATTCGCTGGAAAATTTCGCCCACCGGAGGCACCGACCGTAACACTGGTCTGCGGCTTGTTCTTTGGCTCGGCCATTATGCTGGTGCCGGTAATGTTTGGCACTGGCCAAATCTATGTCTTCCCCGGCCCCTCCCTGGACGGCGATATGACACTGCTTTATGCATCACTGTTGAGCGCCGTGATTTTCTTTCTATTTCTCGAAATGGTGCGTCTGTCTGGGCCGGTCTTTGCAACTCAGCATAATTACATTGCTGTTCTCGCCGGTTTCGGCTGGGGCGCGTTATTTTTCGGGGAGGCCCACAGCGTCTATATTTGGGGTGCAACAGCCTTGATGTTCGCCGGCCTCATCCTACACAATTTAAGTGCTCGGCGTGCTGCCCTCGCATGAAACGCTTGTCAGATGTAATGCGTTGGAGGATGGCATCGGGGTAGTCATATTCCGTATGAAATTTCTCACAACCTATTAGCCGGTGGTACCGAAATCACTGCCCCTTTTTCGTCTTAGATTTTTCTTCCTGCATCTTTTTGAGTTCCTTTTCAAAGCGCTCACAGGCGTCGCGAACATCGACGCGCGGGGTGAACCAGACATAGTCAAAGGGCACTAGCAACTTGCCAAACGGCTCCGCATAGGTCAGGGGAGAATCCACACCGTCGCTGACTTCGAGAAAGGCCAAGCTAATGATATTGCGGCCTGGCGCCATGCGGCGGAGGTGGAAGGGCACGGCGCGGTCATGGCGGGTATGGCCGGCTCCGGCGATCAGTATGGCGCCGCCTTTTTCGCTGTCATTCTGCATCGCTCGCGCCATATGCGCATCGCGGGAAAATTGGGCGAAGACCATGGCATCGATCATTGCTGCCGGTGCATAGCCGCAATGGGCATTAGCAATTTCCTGCCGCAAATTCGTCCGCTCAGCGTCAGGCAAGAATTCATTTAGTCTGAGAGCTTTTGCGAAGTTGGGGTCTGCGCCTTTTAGGCCGGATTGGGCTAGGCCACGGGCCTTGGTGCGGGTCATGTTGGCTGGGCGCAGGGTGAGGCCTGCTTGCAGGGCGGCATCAGCGATCGGTCGATAGATTTGCCAATCAGGCCAGCCAGATTGTTGCCAGCCAATCGCCTCGGGAATTCCATCCGTATCTTTCGGTGATGCAGATAGGTGCTCTGCTAGGCTCTGCTCCTGTGCCATGTCAATCATTTCGAATGCGATGATTGGGCGCCGACCGGATGCTGCCACGCTAGTAATCAGCTTCGCTTGTAATAGGTGATGATCAGGATTGTCGTGGGTTTCCCCAAGCAGGATAAAATGGGCACCCGTTAGGGCGTCGGTCAAGTCGGCCTGGCTGACGAAATTCTCTTTCGCGGTACTCCAAATCTTGCCCACCAATTTATGATCCTGGTAGTACGGTGCCTGCCAGGAGGCGGGCATTGTACAAGCGCCAAGCGCCGCGAGTAGCAACAAAAGGTAGGAAAACTGGCGTTTCAGCGGCATGGCTTAGAGGTAATAGACAATCAGGCAGATGCCAAGCAAAATGACGATCCAGAGAGCAGAAAAGCCAGTGCTCCAGGTGCGTGCCAGGGCACTCGTCGGGCCGTAATGTTGGGCTGCCGCCCGGTGCAATGCACCAGCGCCATGGCTAATAAAATCAGCAAAGTTTTGTTCGGCTTTCTTCCATGCGCGTTCAGCGCGGCGCACTGAGCCCATGCCGAGGCGGCGGTAAAACCAATCCACATCGAGATTGACCGAAGGCAATTCGGGTGGATAGAGCTTCGCCAAATTAAGCCAAGCGAAAGCCAGCGCCGAGAAGAAGAGTAATTGCAATTGGCTCAGCACATGGTCTGCCGTGTAAGGTATATAATTCACATCCCAAGGCAGGAAGCCGTAGAGCAGGCTCGGGAAGATACCGATCAGAATACAAAGGACCGCTGCCATACCCATGGCGAGCAACATGTTGAGCGGCGGTTCGCGGGTACGAATGCCGGAATCATGGGCGAAGAAGGCAAAGAACGGAATCTTAATGCCGGCATGATGAAAGACGCCGGCAGAAGCAAAGAGCAGCATCAACCAGACAAGCCAATGGCCTTTTTCCGCTGCCGCTACCATCACCATGGATTTACTGACGAAGCCTGAGAACAACGGGAACGCTGATATCGATGCCGCGCCGACAATGCAAAGCCCGGTGGTGATCGGCATGGATTTGTAGAGGCCGCCCAGCTCCGAACCATTGATCTTGCCGGTTTGATGCAGCACCGCACCCATGGACATCAACAACAGCCCCTTGAACAGCACGTCGTTAAAGGCATGGCTGACCGCGCCGTTTAATGCCAGTTCGCTGCCGATGCCAACACCCACCACCATGAAGCCAACCTGATTGATTAGGCTGAAGGCAAGCACCCGGCGTAGATCATTCTCGATTACAGCAAAGAAAATAGGGAACATCGCCATGGCGGTGCCAATATAGATCAGCACTTCGGTGCCGGCATAGCTTCGCGCTAAGCCGTAGACGGCGACCTTGGTGGTGAAGGCGCTGAGGAACACCATACCGCTCGGGGTTGCCTCTGGGTAAGCGTCGGTAAGCCAGCTATGCACCAGGGGAAAGGCGCATTTTATGCCGAAGGCAACGAACACCAGGATGCCGGCGAGCGAGTTTAAGCCCATGGGGCCGAAGGCGGGCGAGCCGGTTTCGGAGATATGTAATAGCGCGCCGGTCAGGAGCAAAAGGCCGGAACATATTTGCACTATGAGATAGCGCATTCCGGCGGCACTGGCGCGCGGCGTGCGGCGCGCCCAAATTAAGAATACGGACGAGACCGCCATGATCTCCCAGGCGACGAAAAGGGTGATCATGTCGCCGGCGTAGACCGCGCCGAGCGCACCACCGGCATAGAGCAGGGATGACACTTGCTGGGAGCGGTCGCGCACATGGAAGGCGTAGAGACATGCCAGGAAGGTCGCTAGATGGAAAAGAATACCAAAGAGCATTGCCAGCTTGTCCGCGCGCAGCAATTCCAGTTGATAATCGAACAGCGCCACCTCAAAGCCGCCGCCTTGGGCGACATACCACAGGTTCCAACCACCAACGAGCGGCACAAGGAGCGTCAGCATGGGGCGCAGGCGGCCCGGCGCCAGCGCGACTAACAGGGCGCCGGCGAAGAAGATTAGGGCGGGCGGTAAACTACCGATCATAATAATCTTCCCGCCGCATGATCAATTTACGCAGTACCTTTGCCGCAAACACCAGCGCGACGCAGGCGACGAAGCCGTAAAAACCATAAAAGCCGAACCAGCCCTCCCAGGTGAACAATGCATGGCGGTGAATTACCAGGTCGAGTAACAGCAGAATAATGCTGACGGCAAGGAGGATGCGCACCATCAGCACAACATTTTTGCGTTTCTCAATCCAGGCTTTCTTGTTCACCATAGCTTCCTCACCACTCCACCAGAGGGCGCAGCAGATTGAACAGGAACTGCGGATAGGCAAATAAAACGATGGAACCCAGAGCGGTTATCGATATGGCGATCAACAACAGGGGGGGCGCTTCGGAAATGCCGCCTGCGACAGGCGCGGCATCGCCGCCAGTTGGGAAAAAGGCGCGCACCACAATGGGAAGGAAATAAAGCGCGTTTAGCAGGGAGCTTGCCAGCAACACCGCCAGAAGCGCGTGCGAACCTTCATCCAACGTACCCAGTACGAGATAATATTTGCTCCAAGCGCCGGCGAAGGGCGGCAGGCCGATCAGCGCAAGGGCACCGATGGCAAATGCCCCCATGGTGAGCGGCATTTGCCGGCCGATGCCATTCAATTGACTGATCTCGGTCTTACGTGCCGCCGTGAAGATCGCACCGGCGCAGAAAAACAGCGTAATTTTGGCAAAGCCGTGCATGGCGATATGCATGGCGCCGCCCATGAAAGCGTGGGCGTTCGCCAATGCCGCGCCAAGTACCACATAGGAGAGCTGGCTGACCGTTGAATAAGCCAGGCGGCGTTTGAGATTGTCCTGCCGGAGCGCGATCAGCGAAGCAATTAGAATGGTGGCACCGGCGACATAGAGCAGCCAGTCGCCACTGGCAAAATCGCGCACGGCATCGAGGCCGAATATGTAGAGCACGACCTTCATAATTGTGAACACTCCGGCCTTGACCACGGCAACGGCATGGAGGAGAGCGCTTACTGGGGCGGGCGCGACCATTGCCGCCGGCAGCCAAGAGTGAAACGGCATCAGCGCCGCTTTGCCGATGCCGAACACATAGAGCACCAACAGAAGCGCCATCACTGGCTCTGAGACGGTGCCCATTAAAATGCCGCCGGGGCGGAAATCAAGGGTGCCGGTTTCCACCCAGGTCCAGCTAATGGCGAGCAACAACAACATGATCGAGGTCGAGAGCAGGATCGCCAGATAGCGCCGTCCGCCGCGCCGTGCATCCTCGGTGCCGCTATGGGTCACAAGTGGATAGGTGCAGAGCGTCAACGCCTCGTAAAAGAAGAACAGGGTTAACATATTGCCGGCAAAGGCGATGCCAATGGCGCAAGCCAGAGCGAGCGAGAAGCAAACGTGAAAGCGAGTTTGTTGCGGCCCATCATTGGCGCGCAAATAGCCGATGGTATAGATCGTGGTGACGACCCAGAGGAACGACGCCAAGAGAGCAAACAGCATGCCGAGCGGCTCGACCTCAAAGGCAAAAGCGAGGCCGGGAGCAAATTCGAACAGGCTAATGGCTGGGCGGGCGCCCGCCATAACCGATGGCATCAACACTGCCACAGTAGCGAAGAGCGCCGTGGAGGTGAGCAGCGATGTCGCTTCGCGCAGCAATCGATGGCGCCCAATGGCGCTTAGCAGGAGCGCTCCGGCAATTGGCAGCGCTAAGGCAAGGAGAATAAGTGCACCGTCGCTCATGGCGCGATACCCAATAAAGTCTGCGCCGCGCGCTCCGCAACACCAACGGTGATCTCAGTGTGGAGGCCGAAATAAATCGAGGCAGCAATTAGGACCCAGGTTGGTAGCAGCATTTGCCAGGGCGCTTCACAGCCCGCCGGCGCGTCAGGCGCGGGAGATCGGAAATAGGCGGCTTCAATCACCCGGCCGACATAGACGAGGGCAAGCAGCGAGCCTAAGAGAACAAGCAGCGCCAGCGGCCAGAGGTCCGCTTCTAGCGCCGCCTGAATCAAATACCATTTGCTGACAAAGCCGGAAGTGGCGGGCACGCCGACCAAGCCAAGCCCACCGATGGCGATTGCCGCCATAGTAAATGGCATACGCCGGCCCATGCCGTTCAGCGCGCTGATCTCCATAGACCCTGAGCGGAACATGATGCAACCGAGCGCCAGAAAGATACCGCCCTTCATCATCGCGTGATTGAAAATATGGACAATTGCGCCGGTCAGGCCACTGGTTGAAGCAAAACTAATACCGAGTGCGAGATAGCCGATCTGGCCAATACTCGAATAGGCGAAGAGGCGCTTCAGATTATTCTGGAAAATGGCAATGCCTGAGCCGACAAGAATGGCGACAAGCGAGAGTGGCATGAGAATTTCCATCAGCGGCATGCGCTCGAATGAAAATTCCTGGCCGAACAGGGTGAAGACAAACCGCAGCAGCACATAGGCGCCTACCTTTGTCGCTGAGGCGGCGAGGAAGGCTGAGACGGCGGTCGGCGCGTAGGTATAGGCGTTGGGAAGCCAGATATGGAGAGGAAACAGTGCGAGCTTGATCAGCACACCAATGGTGACGAAGGCGAAGGCGGCGTAGATCGGTCGCATATCTGGTGCTTCGGCAATGCGGACTGAAAGATCGGCCAAGTTGAGCGTGCCCGTCATCATGTAGAGGAGGCCAATGCCGATCAGCAGGAAGGTCGCGCCGATCGTTCCCATAATCAGATATTGAAAGGCGGCGGCCTGCGCTCGGCGCGAGGGGCCGAGCGCAATCAGCACATAGCTGGCGAGCGAGGAAATCTCCATGAAGACATAAATGTTGAAGGCATCTCCCGTGGCGGTGATGCCGAGGAGACCAGTCAAAGCCAGGAGATAAAGTGCGTAGAATAGATTGTGACGCGGCGCGGCGATCTCTTTGGCGACGCTTTGGCGCGCATAGGGCGTCACCACTGCCGCGATGCCGGTGATCACCAGCAGGACGAAGCTGTTAACCGCATCAAGGCGATATTCGATGCCAAACGGCGGTGCCCAACCGCCAAGATGGTAGGAAATGACGCCTTCCGACATCACCCGGATCAGCAGCAATATTGATATGGTAAAGAGCGCCCAGCTGACCAGCGTGGCAAAGGCCCAAGACAGAGTTGGGTGGCGCAGCAGCACGCAAATCGGCGCTGCGATTAAAGGCAGCGCGACCTGGAGGACAGGAAGGTGGCTGGCGCTCATGCCTCGCCGCTCCCGATGTTTGGCTCTGTATCCGGCTCCAGGCTGTTATCTGCAGCATTAATTTCGTCTTCCTCGACCGTGCCATATTTGCGCTTGATTGAGATGGCGAGCGCCAGCCCGACGGCGAGAGTCGAGACCGAAACCACAATGGCGGTCAGGATCAGAACATGCGGCAGAGGATTGGAATAAAGCTCATAGGCGGCATCCAGAATAGGGGCGGTACCGCCCGTTACCTTGCCGACGGTAATGAAGAGTAGGAAGACCGCCGTTTGAAAGAGGCTGAGGCCGATCAGTTTTTTGATAAGATTGTGGCGCGCCACCACCGCGTAGAGACCAATCGCCGCCAGTGCGATGGCGGCCCAATAATTGATATGGGTGAGGATATCCATTGGCGTCTCTTAGCGCCGCCGGGCGAAGCTGAAGTATATAATCAACATCACGGCGGCAACCGTGATGCCAACACCGATCTCGACAATCAGAATGCCGATGTGATTGCCATGCGTTGAATCGTGCGCCAGCGTGCCATATTCTAGAAAGCGCCCGCCATAGAAGAGATTGGCGATGCCAACACCGGCATACAGCAGCACGCCGAGGCAGGCGAGAGATACCAGCACTGCCATTGGCACCACGCGGCGCGCTGTTTTTACGTCAAATACGATGGCATAGAGAACGAAAGCCGCGGCAACGATAACGCCGGCTTGGAAACCACCGCCGGGGCCGTAATCACCATGCATCTGCACATAAAAACCGAACAGCAAAATGAACGGAATGAGCAGCTTGGCGACGACTTTGAGGACAAGAAAATCACTCATGTCGAATCTTCCGAAGGCGATTCGTCTGTGCTGGCCTCAGCCAATTTACGTTGCCGCTTGGTCGCGCCGCCGAGCAGTACGAGGACACCCATGCCGGCTGTGAAAATGACTGTCACTTCGCCGAGGGTATCAAAGCCGCGATAGGCGGCTAGTATGGAGGTCACCACGTTGGGCACGCCGGTTTCCGCCTGGGCATTTTGTAGATAGTAAGGCGCCACATGAAGTTGGGCCGGGGCACTGGCGTCGCCGAAAGCTGGCATGCCGAGCGTGGCGTATATGAGAAGCCCAGCGGTGCCAAGCGAGGTCGCGAGCGGCACCCAAGGCCGCGCGCGGCTGCGTTTTTCCTGGCGCCCGGTAAGGGCGATGGCAAGCAGCATCAACACGGTCGTTACCCCGGCGCCGACCGCCGCCTCGGTAAAGGCAACGTCAACCGCATCCAGCACCACCCAGAGCGCCGCCATCAGCAGGCTGTAAATGCCGAGCACCATGGCGGAGGCGAGCAGATCGCGTAGCCACACCGCCGCGATTCCCGTCGCTGCAACAAAGACCAGGAGGATTATGTTGAGATAGAGTTCTATGACTCCGGGTCCTTCTTGCGCGCTTTGGTCCAGGGTTTGAGGCCATCCAATAGTGCGGCGTGCGCCAGGGCATGGGTGGCCACCGGGCTGGTGACGAGGAGAAGTACTAAAATCAGTGCCAATTTGACCGCAGTCATCCAGCCGTCCGATTGCAGCATAAAGCCGAGCAACAGAAATCCGGCGCCAGCGGTATCAAGAATGCCGGCGGGATGCATGCGGCTGAACAGGTCGGGCATGCGGATCAAACCGATGCCGCCGACGAGCACGAAGAAAGCGCCAATAGCAATCGAGATCCAGCTGAGAATATCAAGAATCATTGATTCGTGTCCGCATTCGGTCGGGCGCGCTTGATGTAGCGCAGGACAGCGATGGTGGCGATGAAATTGATCAATGCGTAAAGCAGTGAGATATCAAGAAAGTCGGGGCGCCCGGTGATGAAGCCCATGGCCGCAATAAGCAAAACTGTCTGCGTGCCGATATGGTTTACCGCCAGGATACGGTCATAGACAGTTGGCCCGGCAAAGGCGCGGGCAAGGGCCAGGAGCATGGCGACAATGATTGCGGCGGCGGCGGCGAGAAACATCATGATGCTTTTTTGCCTGAAGTTGCTTGTTTGGATTCAAGCGCGCTGACACGCCGGTTCATGTCATCCGACCTTAAGTCTTCCATGGCTGTGCGGGTGAGCGCATGCACCTCGATTTCACCATTGCTTACATCGGTCGATACGGTGCCGGGCGTGAGAGTGATCGAATTGGCGTAGATCACTTTGGCGATGTCACTGTGCTGGCCGCTCGGCACCCGTTCAATGACTGGGTCAATATCGAGGTGCAGCGCCAGCACTTTGCGCGAGACGATGAGCGAATTCAGGATGACTTGCCAGGTAAGCCAAAGCAGATAGAGCGGCATGCGCCAGATCGGAACAAGAATATCGCGCCGACGATCAAGCAAATCCATGCGTAGTGCAATCGCTACGGTCAGAGCCGAACAGATAGCGCCAGAAATGAGGAGAAAGGGGGTAAAATGGCCGGATAAGATTATCCAGGTGCCAAACAGCACCGCGAACAGGCCGACCGTGTGCAACAATTTTCCCTCCGAACAGATAGTTTTGGCGAATGGGCCAAAGCCTAAGGAATCCAACCCGATTCGCCACCTGATTATGCCTTTAAAACCGGTTATAAACCATACGGATCATTCAAGAACAGTGGCATAATCCTTAACCGTCAAGGCCTTCTCAATGAGGCCCTGATCCTGCATAAATTGGGCGAATCGAGCATAGCGTGCCCGGTCCAGCGCCGCCGGGCGTAGGGCAAAGCGGGTTAGGGTGTCACGCCAGGCGAGGCGATTAAGCTCATCGTCAAGTTCCGCACGACCGCGAATGAAAAGTTCCCAGCTTTCGTCGGGATGATTGACGAGATAGCGCACACCGTCCTCCAGCGCATCGAGAAAGCGCCGAAGCACAGCGCGATCCATATGATCGGGATTGGCCACCAGGATAAGTTCATCGTAAGACGGCACACCTTCCTCCTCGACATAAAAGGCGCGCCCCTTATAGCCTTCGATGGCCAATTGATTGAGCTCAAAATTACGGTAGGCGCCAATCACCGCATCGACCTGCCCGGCAAGCAGCGCAGGGGAGAGCGAGAAATTCACATTTACCAGAGTGATGTCATCGAGGGTGAGGCCGTGGCGCGCCAGCATGGCGCGTAGCAGCGCATCCTCAAAGCCGCCGATGGAATAACCCACTTTACGACCCTTCAGGTCGGCGATTGATTTCACCGGGCCGTCTTCCAGGACCAACAGGGTATTGAGCGGCGTGGCGATCAGAGTGCCGAAGCGGGTAAGCGGCAGGCCTGCCGCCACCTGAACATGCAGCTGCGGCTGATAGGAGAGCGCGATATCGGCTTTGCCGGCGGCGACCAGCTTGGGCGGATCATTGGGGTCCGCCGGTGCGATCATCTCAACCTCTAGCCCATGCGCGGCAAAATAGCCCTGTTCTTGGGCGACAAAAAGTGGCGCGTGATCGGGATTGATGAACCAATCGAGCAGCAGGGTGAGCTTGTCATTTGCCTGAGCAGCCTGACCGCCGAGTAAGAAAATGAGCAAGGCCGGAAACAGAACGCGGCGAATATAAGTGAACAACATGATTGTCTTTACTCCTCTTGTTCCGTCGGCAATTTATCTGGCTGCCAAGGCAGTGCCCTGCGCAGGCTAGTGTCGACGATGAAATAGATAATGACGGCGAAGAAAGCCAAGGTCAGCAGCGCGGCAAACATCAGATCGATTTGGACGCGCCCATTGGCATGCAGCATGAGATAACCGAGGCCGGCACTGGCGCCGACCCATTCACCAACAACGGCGCCGATTGGCGCGACGGCAGTGGCAACACGCAAGCCCGAAGCGAGAGCGGGCAGGGCGGCGGGAACGCGGATGCGCGTGAGCAGGACCCAGCGGCTGGCGCCCATGGTGCGGGCGAGATCCGTCCAACCTGGCTCGGTACGTCGCAGGCCATCATAAAAACTGGTGGCGACGGGGAAATAGATAATTAGCGTCGCCATCGCCACTTTGGAAGCGATGCCATAGCCCAGCCACAACACCAGAATAGGCGCGAGAGCAAATACGGGAATTGCCTGGGAGGCCACCAGTACCGGCAACAGCCAGCGCCGCGCCGGGCGAAAATATGCCAGGGCGAGGGCGCTCAACGCACCGAGTAACGCTCCGAACATTAGGCCGAGGGCAATTTCCAGCAGCGTAACGCTAGCATGGCCGAGGATCGTTGCATGATGGACCCACCAGGCTTCAGCGACACGCGCTGGCGCCGGCAGGATAAAATGCGGCACATTGCTCAGCCAAATGATGATCTGCCAGATCAGCACCAAGCCGGCGATAATGATAAGGGGGCGGAGGAAACGCATCATGGCTCTACCCCGGGCGCGCTATCGCCATCCGCCGCACGAAGGCGGTGAAGAAGTTCAGCGTGATCGGCCAACAGCGCGGTGTCAGCAGGGTCGCGCGGCGTTTTACCCTCCGGTAGGCGCGCTTCGCTCAGGCGTGCCGGCCGCCCGGACATGATAAAGATACGCTGGCTGATGCGCAATGCCTCGAGCGGATCGTGGGTGACAAGCAGGATCGTGCGTCCGCGCAGTAATTTGGCCGCAAGCTCCTGCAGGCGGAGGCGCGTGATCGCGTCAAGAGCGGAAAAGGGCTCATCCATAAGGATGATAGGGCGGTCTTCCATTAGGGTGCGGGCGAGAGCGACTCGTTGGCGCATGCCGCCGGAGAGTGTCGCCGGCAGGGCGCGCTCATAATCCGCCAGGCCGACCCGACGCAACAGGTCACGGGCGCGGGCGTGGTCCGGGCGTTGGCGGCGCAACCGTGCGCCGAGCGTCACATTGTCGAGGGCATTGAGCCATGGCAGCAGTAAATCCTGCTGCGCCATATAGGCAATTTCAGTCGATAGGTGGCCGGGGAGTTGTGCCTGATTCTTACCAATAATCACCCGCCCACTAGGCTCAAACGGCTGTAAGCCGGCAATCAGACGTAACAGGCTGCTCTTCCCGACCCCGCTTGGCCCCAACAATGCGCTGCACTGGCCCTGGGGCAGGTCCAATTGGAGTTCTTTGAATAGGTATTTTCCTTCGTAACGTAGGCTGACAGCCGTGAGCGAGATGCCCGCACACGAATTTTTATCCGCACGAGAATTTTTGGAGGCCGGATTGTCTGAAGGCTGATTATGATTATTCGTCAAATTCCCAGTTCCTACGCCGGCATTATCCGGTTCAGGTCACGGGGTCGTTGGCGATGCCAACCTCTCAGCCGATGGGCTCCCCCCGAGTTGTGCGAATTATGTCTCAGACCCGAGGGATGCGCAAGTCCCGACTAAATTGTTTCTGAGTAAGGCCTTTAGGCGGGTTTGGAACGTTTTGGGTCGAATTTTCGCGTGGCCAGCCGCGACCGGTATGCATGATACAAATAGCTATATTTGACACCTATTCGTATGCGACAGATGATTCCAAGGTGATCCTCAGCGAAAGTAAGGTTTCGCGCTGGGAAAAGGGCAAACATGCGCCGAGTGAGCACCTGCTCAGCAAAATTACTTGCCTGGCCGGGGTAACCGTGGCGGAACTACACTATGGCGCCGAATATGGCTCGGATGGTGGGCAGGATGATATGATGCAGACCCTGATGGCACGCCGCTTGAAATCCGCTCGAAGCGGGTGCGCCGGCGGGTCACAATTCTGTTGGAAGAATACGTCATCAAGGCGCGCTCGAGCGGCAAAGCTGATATCGCCACCGTCCTCGAAGTGATCCTATATAAATCCTGGGCCGACGCCGCGCATTACCACAAGTATCAGAGCTCGCAGGACTAAATGAAGGAAAGCCTCCTGAACGGAAATGTGCGAAATTGCGCAATACCTTGCCTGTTCCGGTGGTGGCGTTATGTTTGTCCGCTAACAAGGGCTGGCAGGACGACATGAGGGCGCGACGCGAAATTTCTCAGATCGGGAAAATATGGCTGTGGCAGACGGCTTTAATTGTTATTGCGGCTTTGCTGGTCTCTAGGCCGCTTCAAGCTCAGCAGCAATTACCCGCTGAGCCATTGTCCATAGAGACATCATCGGGCAAGCGCGTATTTGAAGTCGAAATTGCCCGCACAATTCAGCAACAGGCGGTCGGTCTGATGTGGCGTACCGAAATGGCGCCTAATCATGGCATGCTGTTTGACATGGGCAAAGCGCGTAACATCACCATGTGGATGAAAAATACGCCGCTTTCTCTCGATATGCTGTTCATCATGCGTGATGGCCAGGTGGTCTCCATCGCTACCGATACAACGCCTTTTTCCACCGAACACATCCTGTCAGGGGCAAAAGTAAATGCTGTGTTGGAGTTGCTCGGCGGTACCGCTCAGCGTTTGGGTATTGCGCCCGGCGATGTGGTGCGGCATTCCTTGTTCGGCAGTCAACCCTAAATATGCCTATTTCTGCTAAACTGCGCCTCTTGTAAAAATCAGCTGAGCGAAATCTGTTATGAATATGCCTAAATCCACTACTTTATTTTACGCTGTTATCCTATTTTCAGCGCTCACCGTAACGCAGCCCTTGGCGCCGGCATTAGCCGATGATGCTGAGGACGCTGCCATAGAGGCAGCGCGCCTTACTAAAGAACTGGATTATTTTTTTACTACTGGCCGCTGCGTTAAATGCGACTTGTCGAAAGCTGATTTCACCGGGCGTGATCTCAGCGGTGCCAGATTGACGAGCGCCAAACTCGAAGGTGCGAATTTTACCGGTGCCGATTTGCGCCGGGCAAAACTCGGCAATGCCAAAATGGGCGGCGCCAATCTCACCGGAGCCAATTTGCGTGGCGCCAATCTCAAGGGTGCCGATCTTTCAGCATCAAATCTGACAGATGCTAATTTTCGAGAGGCTGATCTCACCGGCTCCAATCTCAGCTCCGCTAATCTCGAAGGGGCTGATTTTTGGGGCGCAGAAATCCGTCGCGCTGATCTGACGAAATTGAAGGTCGAAAACACCCGGGGCATGACCAAAGATGAAGTTGGAAGCTCTGGAAAAGTTTCCATATTTGATCGCTGAGGCGCTGCGTGGCGCCGTCCGATAACGCACTTGCGAAGAACTTTGGTCAAAGGGGCTTCCGACACTGTTACGGTATCCGGGTTTGATCGAAAGCCGTTATCCCGGTCGCAGCCGTCAGGCACCCCAAATCATTTTACTGCGGCGCGTGCGTGGCATAGAGGCTTTGTGCGGTATCGATGCGTCTGCCATGCTAGAAATCATTGGCAGCCACACCGCCGTGCCGACCATCATGATCGGCGGCTGATATGATTTGATGTCGTCCGCCGCAAACGGCCTAATCTTTGTTAGACTTCTGCGCGTTCGCCAAACAGCAGGGTGACGTTGATCCGGCGGTTCTCATACCCGTCCTTGAAACGGAGCGGATTGGTCTCGTGGATCAAGCTCGAATCAAAAATTGCGGCGCGATTGCGTTTGTAAGGGATATCGCGGAAAGGCGCATCGCGCCGCTTGATTTCAGCCCGGAGCGCCGTTTCCTCCTGATTATAATCTTCGAAACGCCATTCGGGCGGGGCGGCCATATTGTAGAGGCGCAGGCCTCCGAATTCTTTATTTTCAACTGCAGAATCGGGCGTAATCCAGAAATTGAGATTGACGGCTGCCTTGTCGGCATGGAGACGGGTGCCTTTACTATAAGCGCCATATTTGAAGGCCCACATCTGAACCAGATTGTGGCCACCAAAGATATTGGGCAAACGCTGCTGCAGTTGACGCGCAAGGTCGAACAAGAGCGGTATGTCAAAACCTTCATTCATATAGGCGCCGAGATAGCCACCATGTTCTTTGCAATCGAACCAGATGGTGGCTTCGAGACAAAAGCGCCAGAGCGCCCCCAATGCCGCCTCGCTGAGAAAATCATCGACAATGATCATTGGTGGTGCAGCGGCGCAATATTGTTGTTCGATGCGGCCGTAATTAAGCGTTGAATTAAGCGCCTCTGTTGCCAAATTTGCATTCGGCGGCAAGTAATTGAGACGGTTGAAGCTGCCGGCTAGACGCGCCTGCTGATCTGGCGATAGCGCCTGTCGCTTCGCCAAATCACTACCGCCGCCTTCAGCCTCGTTCAACTCAGAGAGCACTTCGCGGTGAGCTATAATTTCACGCTCGAAGGTGGATGGCAAAGCATCACGCGCCAGAAGATATTCATACTGCTCAATATCATGCAAAAGCTTGGCTCGCGAAGCAAAACGGAAGGTGTCGTCCTGCGATGGATCGGTCAGGGCTCTGGGTGCAGAAGGACGGAGCCACGTGGAGCTGCGCAACAGACCAAGTGCTATTCTAAATTCCGCCACCGCTTCCTCAAGCCGCCCTTGGCGTTTTAGCGTGGTAGCCAAGTTTGCGTGCGCCGGGGCTGAATTGGGTGCGATAGAAAGTGCTTGGCTGAAGGCGCGGGTCGCTTCCGCATCCCGTTCTAACACCAAATAGAGATTGCCAAGCGTAATGTGGAAACTGGCATTCTCTGGCGCCAAGGAAACGGCGCGTTGGAGGGCAAGTAGGGCCTTTATTGGCTCACCCGCATCTGCCCGGGCAATGCCCAATACATAATGCGCTCCGGCATTGTTCGGCTCGCTCTCCAGGATGGCGCGGCTGATTCTTAACGCCTCGTCGCGGTTGCCGCATCGATAGGCAGAGATTGCCTCGGTCAAATTTATTTTTGCTTCCAGCATGCTTATCTTGCTCTAGTTCAGTATGAACTTTCTGGCGCGAAATGTAGCGCACATTAGTCTCCAAACGGACAACATTCGTTTAGCCAGGTGACAAGCTGACAATAAGAAATTTCGTCGATCAACTCATTGCGGAGCAAAGGCAAAAAAAATTCAAAACGTTCTCTGCTGAGAGCCAGAGTAACGACAACGAAAACTGAGCGAACAGGAAGCGATAAAGCAGGCAATCAGCAAGCAGTTGAAGGCTTACTCGCCCCAGCAACCTCCCAAATTGGGGAGCATGTAGGCACCGCCTAAATATGGTGATGTGTCTGCGTGCCATTATGGAAAAATCCGAAGGCGTACCAACCGCTTTCCGCAATCAGGATCGCATAGAGACGATGGGATCAATATTGTTACTCGGGTTGCTGATCGGCATGAAACATGCAGTTGAGGCGGATCACATTGCGGCTGTGGCATCGATGACGAGCAGCAATCGGAGCCTTCGGGATGCGTTCCGTTTAGGTATAGCCTGGGGTCTTGGCCATACAATGGCTATTTTTGCCGTTGGGGCGATCGTGCTGTCTCTCGATACTGTATTGCCTGAGCGTATCGCACTCATTCTCGAATTTGGCGTCGGCATTATGCTGGTCTGGCTTGGGTTTGACGTCATTCGCCGCCTCATTAAGGCTCGAATTCATTTTCATGCGCACCGACACCAGGACGGTACAAAACATTTTCATGCCCACTCACATGCCAACGAGAACGCTCACAATCGCCAGCGTCATGAGCATGAGCATCGTCGCGCGATACCGTTGCGCGCGCTTGTTGTCGGCCTGATGCACGGCATGGCCGGCTCGGCCGCGCTCATTCTGCTAACCCTTGGCGAAATCGATTCCTTGTGGATGGCGTTCGCGTATATGGCACTCTTTGGACTCGGCTCCATGCTCGGTATGGCAGCGCTTTCGATCATTATTGCTGTGCCGCTTCAGCGCATGGCCAAACACCTCACATGGGGGCACAGTTTACTCAATGCTTTGGTTGGTATAGTCACAGTCGGCATAGGGGCTTGGGTTATGTACGATGCCGGTATATCCGAGGGACTATTAATCGGTTAATCGACCACGCCTTGCTCAGGTGGCGATTGCTAGATAGCGTTTTGCAACTTCGGGGTCTTTGATCTCGTCAGCAGAGAGCTCGGCGACAATTTTTCCCTTGTCCATCACGATACAACGATCCGCAACCGCGTGTATAAGTTCTAGATTTTGTTCAACGATGACGACGGTTAAGCCCTCTTCGTGGCGCAGGCGCCGGATTATCCGGCCAATTTCCTGGACGATATTGGGCTGAATTCCCTCGGATGGCTCATCGAGTAGAATAAGCTCTGGGTGCCCCGCTAATATCCGCCCGAAGGCAAGTTGTTGCTGTTCGCCACCACTCAAAGATCCCGCCTTCTGCGACAGCCGTTCTTTCAAAATAGGAAAAAATTGGAAGACTCGCTGGCGATCAGAAGCACCTTCGTTGCCAACCCTCTCGCCCATGGTCAAATTATCGCCGACAGACATGCGGGTAAAAATTCCCCGGCCCTGCGGCACGTAGCCAATACCGAGGCGGGCGCGACGCGCAGCGCTGAGGTGGGAAATATCTTCGCCTTTATATTCAATAGTTCCGTGAAGAGTGCCTAGCAACCCGATTAGGGTTTTCATCAATGTTGTCTTGCCAACCCCATTGCGGCCAATTACGGCAACAATTTCACCTTCGTTCACAGACATCGACACATCTTGAACGATGCGCACTTTGCCATAGCCGGAATAAAGATTTGATATATTTAGTGGCATCGATTTCCCCGCTACACGGTCCCGAGATAAATTCGATGCACATCTTCATTTTGTTCGATCTCATCGAACGATCCTTGTGCAAAGAGCTTGCCATAATGAAGCACAGATGTGCGCGAATCCAAATTTCGGATGAACGCCATATCGTGCTCGATAACCACAATGGTCATTCCACTAGCGTTCAGGCCTTTCACAATTTTTGCCGTTTCCGACGTCTCGTCTGGCGACATTCCTGCAGTTGGCTCGTCCAGCAGCAGCACTTCGGGACGCACTGCCATGGACATACCAATGGCGAGCCACTGTTGCTGGCCGTGCGATAGATTGCTCACGAGACCCTCTTCCGTACCGGCTAAATGCAATTGTGCCAACAATTTCGCAGCTTGCTCAGGAATTTGTTTCGGTCGATGGTGGCGTCGAAGCGGAATAAACAGATTCTGAAAAACCGTGAGCTCCTGATAGACCTCCATTGCCTGAAATTTGATCGCCATGCCGAGACGCGCACGCTCGAACGGCTTCAGGCGGGTCACATTCCTGCCCTGATAAAACACCTCCCCGGCAGAAGGTCGCTGGATACCCATCAGTAATTTGAAGAAGGTGCTCTTGCCGGCGCCATTGGGGCCAATGATGCAGTGCAACTCACCTGGATAAATTGATATGTCGAGCCCGGCAACGGCACGCACGCCGCCAAAATCCTTTACCAGGTCCCGAGCCTCAAGGATCGGTTTGTCGGATGCATCAGACATCGGGCTCACCGTTTTTCATTTCGGATGCTGCCAGTGTGCTGCGCTTGGTGCGCAAGCGTCCGATCAGGTCTGAAATCGTCGTCACCACACCAGTTGGCGCTAGCAGCATAACCGTCACCAATATTGCACCCATGAAAAGAAGCGCGAATTCGCCCTCAGACGCAAGCTTGAGAGATATCCATTCGAGCACCAGAGCGCCGATCAAAGCGGCGCTTAAGTCCTTGCGCCCACCAACCGCCACCCAAATGACGACCAAAATATTTTGCGCCACACCAAAGCCATCAGGGTGAATAAAGGTCCCCCACGCCGTATAAAGCGTGCCCGCCAGACCGGCAATTGCGGCAGATATACAAAACACACTAAGCTGTATCAGTCGCACATCGTAGCCGAATGTTTCTGTTCGGTCAGGGTCTTCCCGGCAACCCACCAGGAAAAACCCGAAGCTCGAATTCACCAGACAACGCAGGCCTAAATAAACCGCGACCAGCAGGCCGAGAGTTAAATAATAGAAGGATACACTGCGGCCATCAAATTCCTGGATCGTTTGTCCCAGGCCGAGAATCAGGCTGGGAAGAAGCGGGTCATCCGGCGACGCCGGCCGCAGGCCATTCATGCCTCCCAAATAGGCGGCGCCTATTGTGTAGTCGGGATCCGCTGTCTGGCGCATGAAAGTCCCGATTACCAGGGAGATGACCAGCATGAGAATAGCCACATAGACGCCCCGCAGGCGGGCATAAAACATCACACCGCCGACAATGGCGGCAAATACGACGGGGATGAAGATACCGGCGATAAGGGCGATGTCGGTATTGCCGTGGGCGTTTAATAAATTGATCGCAACGACGCCATAGGCGTAACCGCCAACGCCAAAAAATGCCGCCTGACCAAGGCTGAGGACGCCGCAGTATCCCCAAATCAAACAGAGACTGAGCGCCATGAATCCAGAAATAAGAAAATTACTGAAATTGATAATTTGGAAGCGCGAAAGAAACTCGGGGCCGAACGCCAGCGTCGCGACGATAGCCAGAAATCCAAGCCAAAATGGCACGCCACGGCCTATCGTTTGCGGCCCATTCAATAGGCCCAAATATTTATCCAATATACTGCCTTTGTTATTCACTATCAGCAGCCCTCTCGGTTCGTATTTTTCGCCGTTCGAGATATTCTGAAATCCCGCGCGGTAACACCAGCAGGATAACCAGCGCCGTGCCCATCATGCCGAGATAACCAACATAGACATTCACCATATTGTTGACTGCCGTTTGAACACCTGCGAGGGCCAAGACGCTGGCCAATAGGCCCGTGATAACATTGGCGCCGCCGCCGACGACGACCGTAATAAAAGCGAGTGGCGTGTAATTGATGCCGAAAAAAGGCGAAATGGTCGCCGTCATGGCAAACATACCACCGGCGATACCACCCATCGCCGAACCCAATCCAAAGGTCAAGGCGTAGACATTGCGTGTATTGACACCGAGCGCATCCGCCATGCCAGGATTTTCCATGGTGGCGCGTGCATTCGTACCAAATCGGGTAAAGGTGAACAACGCCCAGACGCCGGCGATCATGGCAACCGAAATACCGAACAGCACCAAGCGGTAAATGCCAAAGGTTTGTTCGTCGATAGGAAAGTTACCGAAGGGGGTCGGCATATTAAGAATGGAAGGACCAAATACCAGAAGGAAGCCCTGACTAAGTATCAAACTAAGACCCCAGGTGACAACCAATGAGGACAGCAGTTGTTTATAGAAATAGCGGATAACTAGCCGCTCCAGAATGATTCCGGCTATGCCGGAACCCAAACCAGCCAATAAAATTGCAAGGGGTGCAGGAACGCCGGCGTAATATGCGAATGCGGTGATGTAGGCGCCGATCATCATCAATTCGCCATGGGCCATATTGATGACCCCCATCATACCGAAGATGATGATCAGCCCGGAGGCTGCCAGAATTAGAAAGCCTATGTTATCGAGGTATTGATAAAAATATCCGAATATCGTAGCGAGCTCTTCCATGACCTATCCCAAAATGTGGAGGTCTCCGGGAACCGAGGTTTGAATATACCTGCTCCGGGATGAGGCCGCCAACATAAGTAGGACGGGCGGTCAACAACATGCCGACCGCCCGCGTCTACCTAAATTAATTGATTTCGCCGCTTTATTAGTCTGCGAAGAAACCAGCCCATGCGGGATTGTCCGGCGGCAGGAACTGCCGGCCCGGTGCTTTTTCACGCATGTTAACGCCGATGTTCCTGAGGAATGTTGGCTCGGTAAAGCCAAGGTCTTCAAGGAACGACAGGCTGTGATCATCGTTGACGCGAAACAGATAGGAGTTCATCGCGCCGTGATGTTGATCACCGCGCATGATCCACGGACCGCCCGGGGCTTCTGGCACTTCAATGTCGCTCTCAAGCGCCGCGATTACCGCCTCAGTTTCGGTCGTTCCGGCTTTCGCCCACGCAGCAGCCATGGCCTTCACCGCAACATAGCCGTAACCGGCATGCTCGTTGGCATAGGTCATTTCCGGGAACATGGCACGCAACTTATCAACAAACACTTTGCTGTTGGGATGCGGCACATCCTCGATGTAACCAGGCGTGACATGCATGTTTGCTAGGGTTGGTGCGGCAAAACGCTTATGCTCGTAACCATCCGCGATCGTTACATTTGACCATGTCGGCGTAGCCAGACCACCGGCCTGCGCTTGTGGGTAGAACTGTACCTGCTCACCACCGACGAGACAGTGAACCTGAAAATCCGGTCCGATTTTCTGAATCTTGGAAATGGTCGACTGCCATTGGGAAACACCGAACGGGAAATATTCTTCATACTCAACGGAGCCGCCATAGAGGCCAGCTGCCGTCCTCGTCCACATCCCGATGGCGCGGCAGAAGTTATAATCCGCACCGATGAAAATCATGCGCGGACCAAAATTCTCGATCATCCACTTGAGACCTGGCAACACCTGTTGCTCAGGAGTAGGACCGGAAAAGAATGAATAATGGTCGGCAATGCCACCTTCGCCCTGATTATTATGCCAGAAAATAACCTTGTTCCGAACGACCTCCCGGCGCGCGGCTTCGCGCTCTGCGCCAGTATAGGCAGCCATGACAACATTTGCTTCGTCATCAAAAATGCACTTTTGCGCCATTTCTTGATAACGCTTTACCTGCGACTGTCCATCATAGGTGATCAGATTGATCATTTTCATTTCACCGTCAACCATGATGCCGCCGGCATCATTTACTTCTTTGACAGCCAGCTGATAGCCATAGGTTTTCGGTGTCGCCATGATCGAAAAGTCACCCGATAAATCATCGATCGTGCACAACACAATTTCATCTTTCGCTTCCGCCGTATTCACACCAATCAGGCCGCTTAAAATAAGCGTGGCCAAAAGTGTGTAGGCGAACGCGGCAATTTTGGATTTAAGTATCCCACGTCGCATGATTGTTCTCCTCACTTGTGCTAAACTTCCAGAATTTATTTGCTGCCGACAAGTTCCAATATTATATGAGGGAAAAACTATCAGGAACACAATCGGTTTTGCCAAAGACCGTACTTGGCACACACTAAAAAAACAGCGCGCGCCGAAGAAACGCACGTCCTTAAGTAGACGTGACGGTAGACAATGCTCCTATAGCGGGGTAGTACCCGAATAGGGGCTCCCAAAAATGGTAGGGCAAAGCCTTAAAGATCGTTGAATATTTATCTATCAAGAATTTTCTTCCAATTACACGCAGGCAATTACTCTAAAAGCAAGTATCGCCCATTGGGTCGCAGCTAGTTGGGCTGCAACATACCAAATTGCGCTGCCTTAGCTATTGCATGGGCCATATTAGAAGCGCCCAATTTTTGTTTCGAATTCTTCAAATGAAGGCGCACAGTTTCAACAGAGCGATCCAAAATTTTGCTTATTTCCCAGGCGGTTTTGCCGCCGGCGGCCCAACGCAAACATTCAAGCTCGCGTGGGCTGAGACGAATTGGCGGCGGCGCCTCAACTTGTTCTTCAAAGCCTTTCTCGTGGATCATGCCATTAAACTGGTGGGTGAGGTGAAACATGACTTCACGCGTATTGTTCACCAGCCCGCGCCAGTCGCTGCGGCTGTCATCAAGAATGGCGCTTACCACGGCAAAACGACCGCCGGGAAGATGAACCGGAATTGTCATGCCCCGGCTAAGGCCCATATCGGCTAAATAGTGCCATGCATCCTGTTCAAGAAAATCCAATGTAGCTGGGTCCTGAACGTCGGCCCAATCGAAGGGCAGCGTACCTTTGAAGCAGGCATGATAATAGGGGTCATGCTTCATAAAGCGCTGCCAACCTTCCTCCCAATCGTTTGGAAAGTTTCGAACATTTAACTTCAGCGGAAGCCACTGGCCATCCGGAAGTCGTGGCGCAACATGTTGATACGCGTATAGAACCTGCGTGTAGCCCAGGTCCCAGGTAATGTTTGCCAATCTGTCCAGGCCGTCGCTAAAGCTCACCGCTGAATATAGTTCAGCGACAAAACTTTGGGCAGTCCTGTCTAGTATCGTTGCCATGGCGCTAACACTCTCCGGCGCGCCGCCAAATAATATTTTCCTTGCTGTCTAACGCAGCAATTCCCCCAAACACACATTATTATGTTCAAGCGCTGGTAAAATAGCAACATTGCTAATGTGAATATATAAATTGACGACCTACCCTTTTTAGGAGCCCCTTTTCGGGGGCTGTTCAAAAACGCCCTATCAGAGCGATATATCGTATGGGTAATGTGACGCGCGGTCGCATCTTTAAATATGAATAATTGTTTTCTTCTCCGTTGCATTGTTGGGTAATGGAGAAACGAAACGCAAAACTGTTAGTATTGACAGCGCAAATATAGGAGCGCCCTCATGCATTTGACAATTCGCGAAGAAGAGCGAATTCAGTTATGGGCTGCAGCCGAAATGGCGCGCCGACGGCTTGAACGCGGCGTTAAGCTCAATCACCCGGAAACAGTGGCATTGATTTGCGACGAGATATTGGAGCGCGCGCGCGAGGGCTGCATCCCGATGCTGACCGACATGATGGAGTACGGCGCGACGATCATTAAAAAGGCTGACGTCATGGAAGGTGTGGCGGAAATGCTGCCGGTTGTTCAGGTTGAGGCCGTTTTTCCAGACGGTACGAAGCTTGTAACCGTGATGAACCCAGTTCGCGAGTAGACGAGGAGATACTGCCCCATGGCTGCAAAACGAGTTTGGTCGCCTCCCCCCATTCCCAAATCCGTGGTGCCGAAAGAGGCGTTTGACGTTGGCGAGCCCGGTACTTGCGGCAAGATTGAATTTGCCAAGGGCGACATCGAGATCAATGCCGGGCGGCCAAGTCTAAAAATTGTCTTGGTAAATACCGGTGACCGGCCGATCCAGATCGGCGCACACTATCATCTAGCCGAGTGCAACAGGGCCATGGCGTTCGACCGCGAGGCGGCGTTCGGTATGCGGCTCGATGTGCCGAGCGGCTCAGCCGTGCGGTTTGAACCCGGCCAAAGTCGAAAAGTGCAGATCACCGGCTATGCCGGCAGGCAAGTCGCCTACGGCATGAACAATATGACCAACGGCTCCCTGCGCTCGGACATTATCAAGCAGCAAACCATGCGACGATTGCGGGCCGAAGGCTATTGTTTTGAAGGCGAGCGTTTTCCAATAAAGAAATCGCCGGATGCGAAATACGCTAAAAAAACAAAAGCCTCGTCGAAAAAGAAATAGGGAAATGTGGCGCGGTGGTCGATCCTTTGGACCCGTCGAAGCCGATACGGAGTGCTAGGCGATGAGTATGAAAATCAAACGGCCTGATTATGCGGCGCAATACGGCCCGACCACTGGTGACAAAATCTACCTGGCGGACACCGGATTGGTTGCTCAGATCGAGCATGATTACACAACTTACGGCGATGAGTTGGTTTTCGGCGGTGGCAAAACCATACGCGACGGCATGGGTCAGGCGTCCAAGTGGAAGCAGAGCGATGGCGGCCTCGATATGGTCATCACCAACGCTATAATTATTGACCCGCTACTCGGCATCGTTAAAGGCGATATCGGTGTTCTCGACGGCAAGATTGTCGGCGTCGGCAAAGCCGGCAATCCGGATACTATGAACATCACTCCTGGCCTGATCGTTTCGCCGAATACGGATATTCTCTCCGTCGAAGGTATGATCTGCACGCCTGGTTTCCTCGACATCCATCCGCATTTTGATTCCGTCCAGCAGCTGTATGAATATCAGAACGCCGGATTTACCACGGTGATCGGTGGCGGCTCCGGACCGAAGACCGTCGGCATTGAGTGCCCTGGCGTTTTCAATCTGCAGCGCATGCTTGAAGCCATGGCCGATATACCGCTTAACTATGGCAATTTCGGAAAAGGCAATGCAGCGACGCCGGGCTCCCTGGTCGAGCAAATATTAGCCGGTGCGACAGGCCTCAAAATTCATGAGGACTGGTCCTCTTCTCCGGCAGCGATTGAGACCTGCATGGAATTGGCGGATGAGTATGATTTTCAGGTCCAGATTCACGCCGATACGTTGAACGAGACCGGCTATTACGAAGATACAATCGCTGCGATCAATGGCCGGGTGATGCACATCTACCATTGCGAAGGTGCCGGCGGCGGCAACGCGCCCGACATGATGAAAATTACAGGCGAGCCGCACCTTTTGCCGAGTTCGACCAACCCCACCAACCCGTTCTCGATCAACACTTATGACGAAGAAATTGATATGTTGATTACATGTCATAATCTTAACAAAAACGTGCCAACCGATATCGCATTCATCCAGGGCCGCGCGCGGGCCGAAACCATGCGCGCCGAGGATGTTCTGCATGATCGCGGTGCGATCAGTATGATCGGATCGGACAGCCAGGGGGTCGGTCGTGCAGCCGAAAGCGCCCAGCGTTCTTTCCAGCTCGCGGCGGTAAACAAAGTGCGTTTCGGGCCGCTGCCGGAAGACGAGCCCGGCAACGACAATTTCCGCATCATGCGCTATCTCTCCAAAATCACCATCAACCCGGCGATTACTTTCGGTGTGGATAGTTATGTCGGCTCAATCTCACCCGGTAAAATCGCCGACCTGGTATTCTGGCGGCCTGAAATGTTCATTGCCAAGCCGGAGGTAACTCTCAAGGGCGGCTTTATTTCCCACGCTGTCATGGGTGATCCGTCGGGATCGTTGATGACGGGCCAGCCGCTCAAGTATCGGCCGCAATATGGCTCGCTCGGCGCCAACCCGGGACGGACCAGCCTATCTTTTGTCACCAAGGCGGCAATTGAGGATGGCCTGGAAGATAAACTTCGCACACACCAAACATTGGCTCCGGTCATGCGCACAAGAACCATATCCAAGCGCGATATGGTCTATAACAGCTATATGCCAAACATTGAGATCGATCCGGAGACCTATAACGTCTATATCGATGGTGAGAGAATCACTGTGAAACCAGCAAAGACCCTACCGCTCAGCCAGCTCTATTTCTTCCGCTGAGGGCGGCGAGATAGCGCATCGCAAGTCATATGAGTGTTATCACCGGTGTGCTGGGAACGATTGCTGAATTTGAAGGGCGCGTTCAACAACAGGACCCGCTATTTCTCAATTCCGAGGAACGGGCGAGCCCGCATATGCACGGCCATACGGAAGGCGGGCGTGATCTTCGCATTTCCATGCCGCGCGGTAGCGAGCTCAATGACGGCGATGTGCTGGCGCTTGACGGCGATGTTGCGATTGTTGTTCAGGCCGCGCCGGAAGAACTATTCATCGTCAGCCCGAAAGATGCTTACAGCTGGGGCGTGGCTGGCTATCAGCTCGGCAATTTGCACCGCCCTGTGCGCTTCACTGAGGGCGCCATGTTAACCCCGGCGGATGCCATGGTCGCCGATATGTTTGAGCGAATTGGCATCACATTTGAGCGCAAGACAATGCCGTTTGTCGGAAAGCGCTATGGGTCGCATACGGGAGGCCACCATCATGAGCATTAATGCCTCCGATCGTCTGCTCTACATGCTTCAGGTGTCCAACTCCTCCTTCCCGACAGGCGCCTTCAATCATTCCTATGGCTTTGAAACCTGGATTGATAGCGAACAGATAAACGATGCGCCGTCGTTTGAGGTCGCGTTGCGGGACTGGCTTATCTATGGCGTCGCTGGCGCCGATGGTGCTGCCGTGGCGCTTGCCTACCGCGCTGTACAGGCCGACGATATTGAGGCGTTGGTGGCACTCGACGATTTGGTCGGCGCGCTTAAACTTAGCCGCGAGGCGCGCGAAGCTTCGGATAAGACGGGGCATGCTCTACTCTCTGCCCTGCGCGATGTCTTTGCGCCCGAGAAGCTGAAAGTCTTCGAAGGCGCCATCAAATCTGGCCGCTGTGCCGGCCACCAGGCAGTCATATTTGGTGCGGCAGCGAGCGAATTCGGCTTATCTGAGAAGGACACGGTGCTGTCCTTTCTGCAGGCCGCTGTTGCCAATCTGGCTGGCGTCGCATCGCGCATCATTCCGTTAGGCCAAGTGGAAACTCAGCGCATTATTTTGCATGCATGGCCACTGCTACAGGAAGCGACTAAGTTCGCCCGCAAGACGGCGCTCAATGAAATGGGCACTTCCATGACATCGCTCGATATTGCCAGCATGCAGCATGAGCATCTGCATACCCGCCTCTGCATGTCGTGAGAGCATGCGATTAACAACAGATAGGGAGCCTCAATATGCGTAAACCAGTAAGAATTGGCATCGGCGGCCCCGTCGGCTCAGGAAAAACGGCCCTGCTTGTGGCGCTTTGTCGTGAGATGGGCGGGCGTTTTTCGCTAGCGGCGGTGACCAACGATATCTACACCAAGGAAGATGCGGAATTTGTCGTCAAGAGTGGCGCCATTGCACCCGACCGAGTTGTCGGTGTGGAAACCGGCGGCTGCCCGCACACTGCCATCCGTGAGGATGTGTCGATGAATATGCACGCCATTGAAGAGATGGCGGCGGCGCATGATGATCTTGAAATCATCTTCATTGAAAGCGGCGGCGACAATCTCGCCGCAACCTTCAGCCCCGAGCTGGTCGATAGCCATATCTACGTTATTGATGTGGCTGAGGGCGATAAGATACCGCGTAAAGGCGGCCCAGGCATTACCAAGTCTCCGCTGCTGGTGATCAATAAGATCGATTTGGCTCCTCATGTCGGCGCCGACCTCGGTGTGATGGATCGCGATTCGAAAAAAATGCGCGGCACGAAGCCTTATTTTTTTACGGATATGCGTGGTGGCGTCGGCCTCGAAAAAATTATTTCATGGATCGAACAGAACGTTCTGTTGCTCGACCAAACAGCGGCTGAATAAGGTTCGCTCACATGCTCGCACGCGTACAGCCTGACCCTGATTGGATTGTCGGCAAACATGCCTTGATGAACGTCCATGCACGTTTACAGGATGGTCGAACGGTCATTGAACCCCATAGCTGGCGCATGCCATTTCAGTGGCAGGGCTGCCACTATCAGGATCACGATGACGAGCCGTTCATGCTGTTGCTCAATAGCGCGGGTGGATTTGTCGAAGGCGATGTATCGCAGTTCCATGCCACACTCGATGCTGGGACGCGGGCACTCTTCACGACTACGGCCTCTACTAAATTTTACAAATGCATCGAGCAACAGACGTCGCGTGAAATCGTCGATATTTTGGTCGGCCCCGAGGCCTTGCTCGAATATTGCCCGGATGAAGCGATCCCTTTTGCACGCAGCCGGACGCAACGCATCAACCGTATAACCATGGATGAAAGCTCGCGCATGTTCGCGACCGACATGATATCGGCCGGGCGTATCCATTATGGTGATGGTGAGGCATTCAAATTCGATAGCCTGATGTCCGAATTTGAAATTCGCATCGGTAATCGTACCATTGCGCTTGACCGTCTCTTAGTAACCACACCTCAGGCTATCGCCGCATTGCCGCGCCTGTGGCACGGTGCTTTTCATATGGCCACTGTATTTGCCTACGCACCGGACCTACCGCGTGACATTGAAAATGCGGTTCTTGCCCATATTCAGGATGTTGAGGAAACCCAGTCAGGCGTGAGCCGTTTAGGCAATCTCGTCATCGTGCGTATTCTCGCCAATGAAACGTGGCAGGCACATGAGGTGATGTACAATGCCTGGGAAGCGCTGCGGCCGGCTATAGCGGGCAAACCGGCGCGCCCGATAAGCAAATGTTAAGGCAAATGATAAGTTAAGGCTGCCACCTAATTTGGCCGGCTTTATCAAGACCACTCGTTGCCTCTAAGGCGTTTTTCTCTGACAGTGCTCATGTCTTGCCAGCCAGTATTAGTGTTCCAGTGGAGCACTCTCTGTGTAGGCAGGCCCATCGCACCTATGCTATCGTTGATGGTGTAGGGAGGAAATTTCATGACAAATCGTGCAGACGTGGGTCCCGTTCAAATTCCTGAATATAGTTCAATTTCGTCTACGTTTCGGTTAGAGGAAATAACGGATCTACTTAGCGGCGACCTTGAGAGCGGGCTCAATGTTTGCCATGAGTGCTGCGACCGTCATGCCGTTTCGGATCGTATAGCTGTATACTGGGAAGGCGCTGACGGAAATCAATCGACCCATAGCTTTTCGGAACTGCTGGACCGCGCAGCGCGCTTTGCCAATTTCCTCACAGCACAAGGTATAAAGCCGGGTGATCGCGTTGCCTGCATGCTGCCACGAATCCCGGAGCTTTTTGTGGTTGCACTCGGCGTGTGGCGGGCGGGAGCTGTGTACGTGCCGATATTCACTGCATTCGGGCCGAAGGCGATTGAGTACCGCCTGCAGAGTAGCGCTGCCCGCCTCGTCGTAACCGACGCCGTTAATCGGACTAAGCTAGACGATGTGATGGATGCGCCGCCAGTGATGGTAGTCACGCGGCAACCGAATGAAGCAGTCCGTGAGGGAGACATTAATTTTATAGAGGCGCTTGCCGACCAGCCAGCGGAATTTGAGCCTGTTATGCTGACTTCCGAAGATCCCTTCATACTTATGTTTACGTCCGGTACCGTCGGGAATGCCAAAGGTGTCGCCGTACCTCTGAAGGCGCTACCCGCATTCATCGCTTATATGAAATACGGGGTAAACCTTCGCGATACTGATCGATTTTGGAACATGGCCGACCCAGGCTGGGCTTACGGGCTGTTCTACGGTGTGGTAGGACCATTACTCTTGGGTTCAGCAAGCCACTTTTATGAAGGCGGCTTTAGCGTCGAGAGCACCTACCATATGTTCGAGAAGTACGGCATCACACTGTTGGTGTCTGCTCCGACAGCTTACCGGCTAATGAAGGCTGCCGGAGATGAATTGGCTGATGCTTGCCAAAGCGGACTTCGCGCTGCCTGCAGCGGCGGTGAACCCCTTAATCCGGAGGTAATCCGATGGGTTGCGGATCATCTGGGATGCCCTGTTCATGATCATTATGGTCAAACTGAAATCGGCATGGTGGTTTGTAATCATCATGGCTTGGGCCATTCGGTAAATCCGGGATCAATGGGCCTACCTATGCCAGGATTTCGTATGGTTGTCCTCAATGAAGAATTTATGGAAGTAGATTCAGGAGAATCTGGCGTGTTGGCGGTAGATACAACTCAGTCACCACTCTATTACTTTCAGGGATACAGGGGGCAAAAGGAATCGCCTTTTCAGGGACCCTATTATTTAACCGGCGATACGGCGGAGCTTGGCCAGGACGGTATCCTGACCTTTAAGGGACGAGCCGATGACATTATACTTTCCGCCGGTTATCGCATTGGTCCCTTCGAAGTCGAGAGTTGCCTTATTGAGCATCCGGCAGTCGCTGAATCCGTAGTGGTTGGCAAACCGGACGTCGAACGCGGTGAAATCGTTGTTGCATTTGTCGTTCTTCGGCCCGGTCACAAGCGCTCTCCCGAGCTCGTAAAGGAATTGCAACAACACACCCGCACCCGGCTCTCAGCACACTCCTTTCCGCGTGAGGTAATTTTTGTGGATTCGTTGCCCAAGACCCCGAGCGGAAAAATACAGCGCTTTATCCTGCGCCGACAGTGGGCGGTGTAACGTCGATATAACCCATTATCTCGAACGGCAGACCGTTGGCATGGGTAGGCTAAGTTTACACACTGCTGCTACCCAAGTGAGCTAGGTTCGACAACGCCTAATTCGTTATTGCCGGTTGTCGCAACTGTGACACTGTGATGAGTGGTAAACGTTTGTCGGCACGGCATTCTTCACGAAGAGGTACGGCCTTTCCTTGCTAAATAGGGTCGGTAATTAAATCTGCGAGTGCCTGGTAGTTCGGGTAGCGAATCTTGTTAGAGAGCAGACATCTCATGCGCAAAACCGAATGCTCTTAATTTAATTTCCGTTGTCAGGGGGGAAGCAAATCAAAAACCAGTCCGGCTCTGACAGTTGATTTAGACCCAGAGTCTAGAGCGACGCGACTTTCAAATAATCATTTTTGAACATGAGGGTTTGCGACGTGCGCGACTCGAATCGGATTTCCGCTTCACGACCGAGCGTCACGAAATGTCACCAGCCGTCGCTGGTTCTCATCCCAAAGCGTAAGCCTTACGCAGCCGAGGCTTTCAATCAACGAGAGTCGGTTTGTACTCTCTAGAGAGGGGTGGTCGTGGAGAACGTGCGGAAGCCGATAGAAAGGAATGCGACTGCACAGATGGTGGACGTGGTGTACACCAATGCTTGCCGTAAACCACCGAAGAATTCTTGGCAGATCATAGTGCGAGCTACCGTGCAGCGCCGCCATTTGCAAATTCCATTCATCGTCATGCTCCCAGAACGTCTGCTCAAACTGATGCTGCAAGTAAAATAACCACACTCCGATTGAAGCAGCAATAAGAGTAATTGGAAGGTAGATGAGCAAGAACGGCTTAACTCCGATGACCCAAATCAGAGCTGTTACAACAACAGCTGAGGCCAAGTTGCTGGCCATAGTGCTGATCCAGACTTGCTTATTTCCGCGGATCAAATCGTCCGGTAATCGATGCCGCAGGAAGAACAGATACGCAGGGCCGAGGCCAAACATGACTAACGGGTGTCGGTAGCTCCGATACAGAATACGCCCCCAGCGCGATAGTGCACGAAACTCGCGCACTGACAGTGTAGTGATATCGCCGATTCCTCGACGGTCTAGATTCCCGGTACCAGCGTGGTGTATAGCATGGTTGCGGCGCCAAGATTCGTAGGGCGTTAGTGTCAACACACCAATAATCCGTCCAATCCAGTCGTTCGTACTACGGCGCCGAAAGAAGGCATCATGTCCACAATCATGTTGGATCATGAACAGTCTCACGAGGAAGCCGGCGGTTAGGATCCAAAGAAGTGGTGAGACTTCCCAATAGCCAAAATGTATTGCCACCCAGGCGAGTGCCCAGAATCCTAGAAACGGTATGATCGTGGCCCCTATTTCGCAGATGCTTCGGCCGTGGTTAGGCTCACGATAGCTTTTTAGGACCTTGGCCCAATGCAGCGCGTCACTCGGCAATGGGCGGGAGGTAACTTTCTCACTTTCCAAGGTGTCAACTTCCATTCAGGCTATGACGATGGCTATCTGACAATGGATTTGTGTCCTGCGTTGCTTAAAGCTCAGTCCGACAAAATGGGTACCAATGTAAAGTACCCTGCCGCCCAAATAACTGTGCCACATTTCCGTAGATAATCACTTATTATATGGCACAGATATAAGGAAGAAAGACAGCATGTAAAGCCCCATTTCCATGTTCCAGTTCCTGATAAAGTCTCGGGCGCTGGTGGCCGTATATTCAAAGCCAACGTGTCAGCTTGCGCATTGGCCAATTCTATATCATCTGCGAGCGTGAATGTATCTCCGCTTGGCGTCGCATCGGTCACGTCAATGGGCAGCGCCAGCACTGATGCACTGCCGTCTAGTGTGGCGCCAATGAATATTATTGGAAATATGGGATGCCAAGAGACTAATCGGTAGAAGAATAATCGGGCCGAAAATTTATGCCCATAGTTCTGGCGATGAGAGCACACGATGACGAAACTCAGGATCGCTAAATTGCTATAAAAGTTTGTCTCGTTCCAATCTTCAATCCGTAATCATTGCAACTAGGAACGCCATCTTCACAGCTGTCAGAACTCGGCGCTACCTGGTTTATCATGGTATGCCTATTTTACGATGACAACGCCCTGAAGCATTGTGCTAGGCTCTGGGAGCGGCTTGGAAAAGTATCAAGACTGGGAGAATCTGAGAGATGTTATTGGTTCCTAAGCAAGAATTGAATGGCCAGTTTGCTATGTTGCCTATGGACGATGTCCATTTCGGCTCAGGTAGTGTGAGCAAGCTGTCGGCGGCGCTAGAGCAATGTGGCGCTGAACGCGCCGTTATCATCACTGGAAAAAGCCTCGCGCAAAAGACCGACCTGGTGGAGCGGGTGGAAAGCGCCGCCGGCGGCCGAACAGTCGGCGTTTTCTTCGAAACCAGCCAGCACGTACCACGCGAGAGCGTTATTGCGGCAACGGATTTCGCCCGGTCCAAAAATGCAGACGCCATCATTAGCTTTGGCGGCGGTACGCCCAATGATACAGCCAAAGCGGTCACAATGTGCCTCGCGGATGGCATTACCGAGCCAAGCGGCCTTGATGCGCTCCGCATCAAATTTGAATATCCCGATAAAATTGAAATTCCCTCTCTTTCGGCAGACCCGGTGCCCATGTTCGCTGTTCCCACCACGCTTTCGGCGGGCGAGTTTACATTTTTCGTCGGCGTGACAGACCGTGAGCGCAAGGTCAAAGATCTCTATCTCGACAAGCGGATCACTGCCAAGAGCGTGTTTCTCGACCCCGACCTAACCTTAGCAACTCCTGAGCGCTTGTGGCTCGGCACCGGCACGCGAGCGGTCGATCATTGCATTGAAGCAATGTGTTCTTCGACCCACCAGCCCTTCACTGATGCGCTCGCCTACCGAGCTCTTAACATGCTGGTACGTTATCTACGCGAAACAAAAGCCGACCCAGAAGATTTGGCGGCGCGCGGGCAATGCATGGTGGCGGCGTGGATGTCGGTCTGCGGCCTGGCCAGCGTTACGCTGGGGCTCAGCCATGGCATCGGCCATCAATTGGGTGCTCGCTGCGATGTAGCGCACGGCGAAACTTCCGCCGTCATGATGCAGCATGTGATGACGTTCAACCTAAAGGAAACCCAAGCTCAGCAGGCCTGGGTTGCCGAGGCAATGGGCATAAATGTTAATGGCTTAAGTGAGAAAGACGCCGCTGCTGCTGCTGCAAAAGAGGTGCTAAAGCTCGTGCGTGATGATTTGGACCTGCCCTGGCGGCTGCGTGATGTCGGTGTGAACAAGGAAGATTTTGACGCCATTGCTGTCGATGCGCTGGAAGATGTGATTGTCGCCTCCAATCCGCGGAAAATTGATTCCAAGGAACAGGTCATTAACATACTCGAAACAGCGTGGTAATCGCTGACGACTATAAGAAACTGAGGAAATACCATGAGCTATCGAATTGCGGTCGATACCGGCGGTACTTTTACCGATGTTGTTGTCGCTGACGAGCGCGGAACGCTAATTGTTGGAAAGGCCTTGACTACGCCAACAGATGTTTTTTCTGGAGTGTCAGAGGCGTTAGATAATGCTGCCTCTGACATGGGTGTTTCGATGGACTTTATCCTGAAGAAAACAGGCGTTCTCACCTATGGAACGACGCGGTCAACAAACGCTATTATAACTTCCTCGGCTGCCAAAACGGCATTGTTGTTGACGGAAGGATTTCCGGATACTCTTACCTATCGACACGGCGGAAAGCGAGAACCGCTCAATCTCAAAATGGAATTCCCTGAGCCCTATATACCTCGACGCCTAACTGAGGAAATAAGAGAAAGAATAAATTCTGAAGGGGGGATAGAAATTCCACTAGATATTTTACAGGCTACGTCAGTGATTGAGTCTCTTAACCCTAAGGGTATAGAGGCTATCGCCGTTAGCCTTTTATGGTCGATAATGAACCCAGACCACGAATTACAGGTCGGGGAAATTATTGAAAATATTCACCCAAATGTTCCTTATACTTTGTCACACCAATTAAACCCCATAATTCGGGAATTTCCGCGAACATCCTCAACCGCTATAGACGCCTCCTTAAAGCCTCTAATGCAGGAGCATTTTTTGGAGCTGGAAGCCAGTTTACGAGGTGCCGGTTACGAAGGTGAAATTTTGGTTAGTACTTCTTCAGGCGGTATTAAACACGTATCAGACGTAGTCGATAAACCCATTTTTACTGTAAAATCTGGACCAGCCATGGCCCCTCTTGCAGGGATAGCTTATGCAGCTGCCGAAGGACTTGGTAACGACGTTATTATCGTGGATACGGGTGGTACGACGTTTGACGTAAGTCTAATTCGGTCTGGAGAGATCAAGTATACGCGCGACACATGGCTAAACGGAGAATGGATAGGGACTAATCTCGGCTTATCCTCCGTCGATATTAGGAGTGTGGGTGCCGGAGGCGGGTCCATAGCTTGGATCGACTCTGGGGGGCTCCTGCGGGTCGGACCAGATAGTGCTGGGGCCGATCCTGGGCCTGCTTGTTACGGAACAGGCGGTGATAAGCCGACAGTCACGGATGCAGCTGTCGTGATGGGTTATATAGACCCTGGTCACTTTTTGGGCGGAAGAATGTCACTCGATGCCGAAGCAGCGACTGAGGTTGTTCATACAATCGCAAATCAACTCGGCATGAGTTTGGAGGAGACAGCTGCAGGCATATTAGAAATTGCCGGTGAGCAAATGATTAAAGCTATTCAAGAGATAACTGTACAAGACGGTGTTAACCCCGCTGAAAGTATTTTGGTGGCGGGCGGTGGGGCCGCTGGCCTAAATATTCTCCCTATCGCAAAATCTTTGGGCTGTGCAAAGGTATTGTTGCCTAAAACAGCAGGCGCGCTTAGTGCATGCGGAGGGCATTATTCTGATATTGTCTCGGAGTATAGTTCTAGCCGATACTCTTCTACAAATGACTTTGACTTCGATGGAGTCTCAAAGGTTTTTGCAGAAATTAACTCGAAGCTTGACGCCGAACAAAAGGCTCTAGAAGAAAGAGGGGTCAGTAGCTTCACAAGAGAATTTTTTGTAGAAGCAAGGTATTTAAATCAGCAGTGGGAGATGGATTTTAAGATACCTATACTGAACATTAAAAATGCTGGAGACGTCAAAATACTAGTCGAGGAATTTCATAATGTGCATTTTAGGCGTTACGCCGTCAAAGAAGAAGGTGGAACAATAGAATGTATAAACTGGAAAGGCCGTCTAATTGCTGAAATGAATAAACCACCCCACGCTCTTGGTGAATTAAATACGTCCTCAAAAATGATAGCAGATCGAACAGTTTCTGCTTACTTCTCTGAAGAAGGGCAATGCGAAATACCCGTTTACATGGGAGCGGAGTTGCCAGCCGATTGTGAAATTTTAGGTCCTGCAATTATTGAAGAACCGACCACCACAGTTGTTGTATATCCAGGTGCAACTGCTCAAGTTACAGCAGGAGGAAATTACCTGCTAACGCCGGCTTAAAATTGACTCTTGTTGTCTTGTGCTAACTAACCAGAAAAAATAGAAAGTCAAAAATGCTAACTCCAGTACAATTGTCAATTATGTCGAACAGAATGGATTCTGTTTGTCGTGAGATGACAAACACTATGTTGTTGACGGCACGATCATCAGTCTTAGGAGTCGCAAGAGATTTTTCGGTATCCATTGTTACCTCAGAAGATGAGGTATTAGCCGCGGCTGAGGGCTTTCCTATCCATGTATGGGGAAGCAACCTCCAAACGGACTGCATGCGCAGGAACCATCCTGACTTTCGAGAAGGCGACGCATATCTTCATAACGATCCCTATGATGGCAATAGTCATGCCGCAGACCACACCTTTCTTGTGCCAGTATTTTTTGAGGGGGAACATTTCTTCACAACAGCCGTAAAGGCTCACCAGGCGGATACAGGAAATAGCCTGCCTACAACCTACATGGCACAGGCAGCAGATGTATATCAGGAAGGATCACTGATATTTCCGGCTGTTAAGGTCCAAGAGAATTACAAAAATATTGATGATATTATTCGGATGTGCCGGCGGCGTATTCGCATTCCCGATCAGTGGTATGGAGATTACCTCGCCAGTATTGGTGCTGCCAGAATTGGCGAGCGTAGTCTGAAGAAATTTGTTGAGAAATACGGAAAGGACACAGTCCGTTCTTTTGTGCGGGAATGGCTCGACTATTCTGAACGCCGATGCATTGATGCGATCAAAAAGCTCCCAAAAGGCAGACTAGAGGCCAATCAATCACACGACCCCATAGAGCCTTGGGTTCCCGATGGCATACCTGTCAACGTCAAGATTGATATCGATCCTGATGAGGCAATAGTAACTGTAGATTTAAGAGATAATATTGATTGTATAGATGCAGGCTTAAACTTAACTGAGTGCACCTCGACGATGGCTGCTGCGCACGGTGTGCTTGCATGCCTTGGGAATGACCTGCCAACAAATTCGGGAATTATGAGACGGATCAAGGTACTGCTGCGCGAAAACTGCGTAGTCGGCATCCCAAGATTCCCACACAGTTGCTCTGTAGCAACCACAAATCTTACTGATATTATTATCAATGTGACGCAGTCATCTTTTGCTGAGCTGGGAGAGGGCCAAGGCTATGCCCATGGAAATTACTGCAACACAGCCGCCGCGGGTGTCGCTTCCGGAAAGGATTGGAGGCGAGGAGGAGAGCCCTACGTAAATCAAATATTTATGATGGGTGGTGGGGGACCTGCATCCTCGGAGACAGATGGGATGCATTATTTGTTTATTCCCGTCACCGCAGGGCTTATGTACCGAGATAGCATAGAAGTCGATGAGCAACGTTTTCCAATACTCGTCAAAAAAATGCAGTTGATGGAAGATTCTATGGGCCATGGCCGCAGGCGTGGTGGTCAAGGGACTGAAGTCATTATGGGCCCGCGCAAAGATCCTATCCACATCCTTCACGTTTGTAATGGCTTGGAATCGGCGCCAATAGGTGTTCGTGGCGGGACTGGATCCAAGCTGGGAGAAAATGTCCGCATAGATGGAGATGGTAAAGAGCATCCTTACCCGGCCGTCATGGTATGCGATCTAGAAGAGGGCGAGATGCTACGTGCGCGAGATCAAGGGGGGGGAGGTTATGGCCCTGCCGTTGAAAGGGAACCCGAGAGGGTTCTAAAAGATGTAGAGAATTATGTGATCAGTGAGGAGATAGCACGTTCTGTTTACGGCGTCGAAATAGCTGGTTCAAGGGCAGATGACACACTTGCCGTCGACTTTGGTGCAACTAAGAAGCTGAGATCCGAGGCGCTGAATTAAAAAATATCGTAAAGACTTACTAATCCCTTGAGTGGTTTCTATGAGGGCGCACCGGGTTATTCTATAATTCCTATGTATTGTTCGCGAATTTAGTCTTTGTCAAATGCGCTTTCTCGCGGCCAGAACTCCTGGCATGAATTTTCGGCCCGATTGTTTTTTTACCGATCAGTCTCTTGGCATCCCACACTTCCCATAATATTCATTGCCGCTTGGTGTAGCGCTGAAGACTATCCGTCACGATCACCTTAGGCAGTCCACGCCGCTTCATCATACGCTTTAAAACCTTAAACGCGGCCTTCGATCCTTGCGTTTCGTGACGAATTCCTCAAGTGCTTCGCCTTCCTGATCAACCGCTCGCCAGAGGAAATAAGGCTCCCCCTTTGATCTGCGCAAAAACCGCGCCTAGGTACCAGCGCCACCTTGTTCACTCTGAATAAAATACCGGAGGCCTTTTGTCTTTCCATGGCTTAGCTTCTTCGAGCTGTGCTGCCAGCCGAATGAGTGTCGCCTCGTCGTTCAGATTTGCGGCGAAATGCATGCCGATCGGCATGCCGCTAGGTGACCAGTGCAACGGCAAGGATATGGCTGGTTGGCCGGTGGAATTAAACAGGGGTGTGAACGGTATCCAATCAAAAACGCGACGCGTCCATTCGCGTGCATTGACGCCAATCTCGTTCTGATTAAGTGTGCCTAATGTCAGCGGTGGTTGGGCGATGGTCGGCGTTAGGAATAAATCATGCTTGTCGAGAAACGCGCCTGATACCCGGCTGACTATATTAATATTGGCTATGGCATCATGCATATCCATGGCGGTAAGTGTTTTGCCATGCTCATAGAGTTCGACGGTAACTCGCTCCATATTATCGTAGGATGGCGTGCGCTTCATCGCATTGGCGACAGAGTCTATCGCCCAGGTGAGATATGCTGTCCACAGGGTAATAAGCGATTCAAAGAAGTGCGACCAATCGATTTTGATCTGCTCCTCGACCATTTCATGACCAAGAGATTCCATCAGACCGACGGTTTCATGCAGCCCTGTGACCACGTCTGGATGTACAAGCACGCCGGAGAGTGCCTTATCGGACCAGGCGATGCGAAGCTTGCCAGGGGATTGGGTGAGCTCTTGCATATAGGGACGTTCGGGCGGCGTGATAGTGGCGGGCGGACCAATATCAGAACCTTCGACTGCATCAAGAATGGCAGCCGTATCACGCACGCTGCGGCTGACCACAAGCTCGCCGGCCAGACCATTCAACCAATCGCCATAACCGGGTCCGGTCGGTACGCGGTTGCGCGTCGGCTTAAGGCCAACCAAGCCGCAGCAAGAGGCGGGAATACGAATAGAGCCGCCGCCATCATTGGCGTGTGCCATAGGAACAGCGCCGCCTGCAACCATGGATGCTGAGCCGCCACTGGAGCCTCCCGGGCTGCGCGTCACATCCCAGGGATTATGTGTCGGTCCATAAAATACCGATTCAGTGGTCGGGTTGAAGCCGAATTCTGGAGTTGCGGTCATTGCCGCCGTGACCAAACCAGCGGCACGGAAACGGGTCGCCAACTCGGTATCTTCAGCAGAGATAAGGTCTTCTGTTAGCTTGCTACCACAGCGCGATGGTGAGCCCTTCATCTGAATACCTAATTCCTTGACCAGGAACGGCACACCCTTAAACGGCCCGTCTGGCAGGCCAGCGGCGATTTCTGCTTCGGCCAGATCTGGAATGCGCGCGACGACGCCATTCAGTTGGGGGTTAATCGCATCGATTGCGGCGTAGGCGTCCTCTAAAATTTCTCTCGGCGTCACGTCTCCGTTTTGCACCAGCTCCGCCAGAGCTAACCCATCGTAGCTTGCATAATTACTGACATTGGGCATTTCCATCTCCCGTTAATCTTTAGGCCCCATTAGGGCATTGTCACGTTAACAGGTCGGATGCGCAAGGATCCGTATCAGCTGTTCTTCAAGCCACCACGCTTACATTTTCCTGATACCAAATGCATCGGTCTGCAACCGCTCGAATATGAAACTGTTGAGTAAATAACACTGGATGTAAAAATTATTATATGTGGCCAATTGGATATTCCAGAATCGTTGAGCCGAGCCTGGTGATTTAAACTTTTGTTGTTTACGTTCCCGTCGTCTGAAAGGCCATTGAAGTGGCTTACCGCCGTGGCGGGGCGCTTTATTCCGAAGGTGGTGTGGGTAAACGGAGGTCAGGATTGTTAGCAGAAACTTGCATATTCTCTCTGGTGTTGTTCTTATTATTTACCGGTTACGTTGGCCTTGAAAGCGGCGTAGCATATGCGTGTTGAGCCGAAGGTAAAATAGTGATGTGCGTTGAGGACTGAGCTATCGAAGAACACTTCATAGAAGAAAGATACGCCATCATGAAAACATCTACAGCAAAGACCTATGATGAGACCTACCGGCGTAAGCTGTTCGATTTTCTATGGCGCGAGGTAGAGCCACTGGCTGGAGAGATAGAGCGCAGCGGTATCTTTCCTCAGCAAGAACTGTTTGCAAAATTTCGTGAATTTGGACTTTGGGGGTTGCTGATCCCCAAACGTTACGGTGGACTCGGGCTTACGACCCAGCAATATCTGCCGCTGTTGGCGGAATTTTCAAAGGTAGCTGGTGTCGTTCGCGTCCTGCTGCACGTCCACAACACCAGCGCGCGCGCCGTCGTAGCCTTTGGCAGCGAGGCGCAGAAGAGCGCTCTACTACCGGCACTTGCGCAGGGCGATTCCTCGCTTACATTCGCTCTTACCGAGCCTAATTCCGGGAGCGGCATGGATATTGCCTGCCGGGCGGTACGCGACGGTGATGAATGGTGCGTTACCGGGACCAAGCACTATATCACAAATGCCGAATTCGCTGATTTGCATTTAGTGTGCTGCCGCACCGGCGAGCGCGGTGATAGGCGCGGCCTAAGCGCGCTGGTAATCCCTACCGATACAGCTGGATTCACCATCGAATCGATGCCCGATTTAATGGGCAACAACGGCCCTTTTCACGGCATCCTCCGCTTCGATAACGCTCGCATACCGGCGGCTAGCATGATCGGTGTCGAAGGAGACGGGCTTGACATATTTCTCGGCGAGCTGGAGCCGAGCCGCGCTTTTGTTGCCGCGAGCTCGCTGGGCGCTGCCGAGCGTGCCCTTGATATCGCGCTCGATTTCGCCAAGAGGCGCTTCACTTTCGGCAAGACCATTGCGGCGCGGCCCTCGGTTCAGGCCGAAATTGCTGAGATGGCGCGTGATGTCTATGCGCTCCGACTCATCTTGGAAGACGTCGCCGGAAAGATTGACCGCGGCCAAGAATGTGCACTCGAAGCCTCGGTCGCCAAGCTCACCGGGATAGAGACAGTCATGCGAGTCACGGACAAGGCGCTGGACGTCGTTGGCGGACGCGGTTATTTCAGCGACTATCCCTATCCGCTGGAGCGCATCTATCGTGAAGCGCGCATTAATCTTGCTGAGGAAGGCACGCCATCGATCCAACGCCTGGTAATGGCGCGCGCACTTCTGGAGGCCCCTGCGCCGCTAGCCATTGGAACCCTTGGCACTCCCTATCAGCCGGACGGCACCGATCCCGCGTTCGGCCAAAATCCAATGCCGGATTTGTCCTACGCGCATGATTTAGAGAATGGGGATTAAGTCCAAAGGAACCTCATGTGGACTAGGGATTGACAAGAAATTCAAACAAGTGTTTGGTCAAAGAGAAGGTCGGGAGGTGGCCTAAAACAATAATTTAGAGAGCGCAGAGATGTTGTCGGTTCCCAAGCATGAATTGGACGGTCAGTTCGCCATGTTGCCAATGGGCGATATCTATTTTGGTCCGGGCAACGAGGAGAAGCTAGGTGTGGCGTTGGCGCAGTATGGCATCGAACGGGCGGGGATCACCGCAAGCAACCCGCGCAAGGTTGAATCAAGGGATCGGCTGATCGGCCCCTTAAAACCGCATGGTAAATGCGGCTAATCATAAGAAACTGGGAGAGAAAGCATGAGCTACCGCATTGCCGTTGATACCGGCGGCACCTTTACTGACGTTGTTGTCGCTGATGCGGATGGCCGCCTGACCGTCGGCAAGGCACTTACCACGCCCGAGCGAACCTATGAAGGGTTTTTTGACGCGCTCTCGAATGCTGCGGAAATTATCGCCGTACCTGTAACGAATCTGTTGGCTGAGACAGGGGTGCTGATTTACGGCACCACGCGCTCGACCAATTCGATCGTCGAGAGCAAAACGGCCAAGACCGCTCTCTTAGTAACGGAAGGATTTCCCGATACCCTGTTGTATCGCCAGGGCGGCAAACGCGAACCGCTCAATTTGGCGATGGAATTTCCGCCGCCCTATGTGCCACGTCGCCTTACCTTTGAGATTCCCGAGCGCATAAATGCCGAAGGTGGTATTGACACGGCGCTTGATGAAGCAGCGGCACGGGCGGTGGTTGAGGGCTTGCCAGCAATGAACATCGAGGCGGTGGCGGTGAGCCTTCTGTGGTCGATTGTTAATCCACGGCACGAGATACGCATCGGCGAGTTGCTCAACGAAATCATGCCCGGCATTCCCTATACGCTCTCTCATCAGCTCAATCCGATCATCCGCGAATACCCGCGCACCTCGTCGAGCGCTATCGACGCCTCACTGAAGCCACTTATGCAGAGTCATTTGAAGGAATTTCAAAGCGATCTGCGCAACGCCAACTATCAGGGTGAAATTTTAGTCAGTGCCTGCTCGGGCGGCGTCATGCATGTCGGCGATGTGGTCGAGAAGCCGATCTATACCGTTAAGTCGGGTCCGGCCATGGCGCCCTTGGCTGGCATCGCTTATGCCGAGGCTGAGAATGAAGGTAATGATGTCATCATCGTCGATACCGGCGGTACCACTTTTGATGTTAGCATGGTTCGCGCTGGGCAGATAAAATTCACACGCGAGACCTGGCTGCTCGGCGAATGGATCGGTCATAATCTTGGCCTCTCCTCGGTTGATGTTCGGAGTGTCGGCGCCGGCGGAGGCTCGATTGCTTGGATAGATTCTGGCGGCCTGCTGAGGGTTGGCCCGAACAGCGCCGGTGCAATGCCCGGACCGGCCTGCTATGGTCGCGGCGGCACGGAAGCTACTGTTACTGACGCCGCCGTAGTGCTTGGCTATATCGATCCAAATTTTTTCCTTGGTGGGCGTATGGCACTCGACGTAGCTGCAGCGCGCAAGGCAATTACCGCGATTGCTAATCAGAGCGAGATGAGCGCTGAGCAGGCGGCTTTTGCCATTATCACCATTGCCGGTGAACAGATGATCAAGGCAATCCAGGAAATCACCGTGCAGGACGGCGTCAATCCTGCCGAAAGTATTCTTGTCGCCGGCGGCGGCGCAGCAGGGCTCAATATCCTGCCCATCGCCAAGGCGCTTGGCTGTGCCAAGGTACTGGTGCCACGCACTGCCGGGGCACTCAGTGCCTGCGGTGGGCAATATTCCAACATCGTTGCCGAATTCAGCGCCAGCCAATATGCCCATTCAGGCAATTTTGATTTTACAGGCGTGGGTCGTGCACTCGGGGGTATCTCCGAGCAGATAGAAAACTTCAGCGAGGAATTGCGCGGTCGCGGCATTGATAAGTTCAGAAGCGAATATTTTGTTGAGGCGCGCTACATCAATCAACAATGGGAAATGGAATTTGTCATGCCGATGGCGGCGATCGAAAACGCTGCCGACGTAGAATCCCTGGTGCAACGTTTTCATGACGTGCATTTTCGCCGCTATGCCATCAAGGAAGAAGGTGGCGCCATTGAATGCATTAATTGGAAGGGCCGGCTAACGGCCATTCTTGACAAGCCGACTATGCCAGCGGAAGCGGTAAGCGGTGACAAGGCGCCCACGGCGAAGCGGGTGTCAAAAACTTATTTTGGTGGCGATGACGCGCTCGACGCGCCGGTTTATGTCGGCACCGACCTTGGTCCCGGTGCCAAGCTCACCGGCCCGGCCATCATAGAGGAACCAACCACAACTATTGTAGTCTATCCCGGCGCCACGGCGCGGGTGACAGAGCGGCACAATTATCTATTAGAAACCGAAACCGATCGTAGCGCGTAGGAGAATTTATCATGGGGGAAACAAATAATATGACCAGCCAGGCGGGGGGAAGTGCTTTTGACCCGGTACTGCTTGCTATCATGGCCAATCGCATGGAATCGGTATGTCGCGAAATGACCAACACCATGTTGCTGGCGGCCCGCTCCTCGGTGATCGGCATGGCGCGTGACTTCTCCTGCGCGGTTGTTACCTCCGAGAACGATATCCTGGCCGTGGCTGAAGGCTTTCCCATCCATGTCTGGGGTATGAACATCCAAACCGAATCGATGTTCGACCTGCATCCTGATTTTAAGGAGGGTGATGCCTTTCTGCACAATGACCCCTATCTCGGCAATACCCACGCGGCGGACCATACGATCATCGTGCCAGTGTTTTACGATGACGAGTATTTTTTCTCGGTTGGGGTCAAGGCGCATCAGGCGGATATTGGAAATTCCATGCCGACCACCTATATGGCGCCAGCTAAGGATGTCTATCACGAGGGCGCGCTGATTTTCCCCTGCGTCAAGGTGCAGGAAGATTATAGCGATAATGAAGACATCATGCGCATGTGTAAGCGGCGCATTCGAGTGCCCGATCAATGGTACGGCGATTATCTCGCTGCCGTCGGCGCGGCGCGCATCGGGGAACGAAGCCTGAAAAAATTTATCGAAAAATACGGTAAACAGACAGTTCGCGATTTTGTCCTCGAGTGGCTCGACTATTCCGAGCGACGCTGTATCGACGCCATCAAAAAATTACCCAAAGGTCAGCTGCAGGGTCAGCAAACCCACGATCCGATGGCACCCTGGGTGCCGGAAGGGATTCCGATCGGGCTGACCATCGATATCAATCCGGACGAAGGCATGGTGACTGTTGACCTTCGCGACAATATTGATTGCATTCCCGCCGGTCTGAATCTTACCGAAAGCACATCAACAATGGCGGCGGCGCAGGGTATATTGACATGCCTGGGTGATGATCTGCCGCCCAATTCTGGCAGCCTCCGGCGCATCAAAGTGCTGTTGCGCGAGAATTGCGTTGTCGGCATTCCAAGGTTTCCCCATAGCTGCTCGGTGGCGACCACCAATCTTACCGATTTGATCGTCAACGTCACCCAATCAGCCTTTGCTGAACTTGGTGACGGTCATGGTTATGCGCATGGAAATTATTGTAACTCGGCGGCAGCCGGCGTGGCTTCCGGGACGGATTGGCGGCGCAACGGTGAGCCCTATATCAATCAGATGTTCATGATGGGCGGTGGCGGCGGTGCTTCGGCAACCTGCGACGGCATGCATTATCTATTCGTGCCGGTGGCCGCTGGTCTGCTCTATCGCGATTCGATCGAGATCAACGAGCAGCGTTTTCCAATCAAGATCGATTCAATGAAAATTACCACCGATTCCATGGGCCATGGTCGGCGCCGCGGCGGCCCAGCAACACGCGTGGTGTTGGGGCCGCGCAAGGACAAGATGAACATTCTTCATGTCTGCAATGGTCTTGAAAGCGCACCGAAGGGTGTGCGCGGCGGCACTGGCTCGAAACTTGGCGGCAACGTTAAGATCTCCAGAGATGGTACAGAGACAAAATATCCCGCCGTGATGGTGTGTGAGATCGACGAAGGCGAAAAACTCCGCGCCGACGATCAGGGCGGCGGTGGTTACGGAAATCCGCTCGACCGCGAAGTCGAACGTGTGCTCAATGATGTCGCCGAGAACTATATCTCTATGGAAACCGCGCGCGATGTATATGGTGTGGTAATCCAGGGGGAGGTCGTTGATGACAGCCTGGCGGCAGATATCATTGCGACGGAGAAGCTGCGCGCCGAAATACGCGCCTAGACCACGTCACTTTTGCATATGCGTAGGCAATGGGCTCTATTGCTTTGAGATTGAAGTAAAATCCACGTTACAGGTTATTTAACCTGCTCGGGATTTGTACTAAACCTGCACGCAGGACAATAAATATTTGGTGTAGGGATGTTGCGGTGCAGCGAACAATTCTTCTGTCCGATTAGCCTCGACGATGCGCCCCGCCTGCATCACTGCTACGCGATCGCAGTAATGCGCTGCTATACCGAAATCACCAGTAATAACGAGTCGCGCCGTGCCGGCATCGCGCGCTAGATCGCGCGTTAGATCAAGCACCTGGCGCTGGATGGTGACATCAAGCCCCGCTGTAGGCTCATCCGCGATCAGTAGGCGAGGACGGTACATCAAGGCCAGGGCCAGACAGACCCGTTGAGCCATGCCGCCGCTTAATTCGTGCGGAAAAGCGTTGAGGCGTAGCTCGGGGTCGGTGATGCCGACCATTTCCAGCAATTCGATTGAACGCAGTACGGCATCCTTGTTGCTAATTTTTTCATGCGCCTTGAGGGCGCTAATTAACATGGCGCCAACCGTGGTAAGCGGGTTGAGATGAGATTTGGCATTGGGCAGGATTGCGGCGATTTCACGTGACCGCAGTTTACGTAAATCACGCTTTTCCATGCTTACCAGATCAATATCGCCGTAGTGCACCGTGCCGGATGTAATTTCAAGAGGGAAGGGCAGTAGTTGTAGCACGCTTTTAACTAACACCGATTTTCCCGAGCCCGATTCACCCACGATCGCCATACTTTCGCCGGGTGCAAGCGAAAAGGTTATATCGCTAATCAGGTTCTGCTTGCTGGCATCACCGACGGTGACGCTCAAATTCGATACCGCGAGCACCGGCTTCTCACTAGTCACGGTTTGTGCAGAGATTGAGATTGGCGCAGCGGCGGTTTCGCTTTTCGCGCTTTCCAGCGCGGTGGTACGGCGGCGGTCGATATCCTTCCGGATGGCACGCGGCTCCATCGCCTGGTTCAATATTTCGCCAAAGATACCAAAGGAAAATACCGTCAGGCCGAGGGCGATGCCGGGGAAAAGTGCCGGCCACCATTGATCGATGATGAGATATTTGGCACCCGAGGCGATCATCGCGCCGAGCTCAGGAGTCGGCGGGCGTACGCCAGCGCCGACAAAGCTGAGGCCAGCGGTGAGTAGAATAGCAAAGCCGACGGTGACCGAAACCTGGACCATCACCACAGGGAAAGCGTTGGGGAAAATATGTCGGAAGCCAAGGCGCATTTCCGTATTGCCGACGGCGCGTGCCGCTTCCGCGAAGGGCCGCTGCACCAGAGTCAGCACTTCGGCGCGTACCAGACGGATAAAAACCGGCGTGTTGACGAAGGCGATAGCGATGATGATATTAGTGAGACTGCCGCCAAAGATAGCCACCAGTACCATGGCGAAAACAAAGACGGGGAAAGACTGCATGACCTCGAGAAGGCGCATGAAGGTTTCGGCGAAGGCGGTGGCGCCGGCCTTGCCGCGGGTCTCATAGAGCGCCACTAGAACGCCCAGAGGTGCACCGAGCGCCACCGATATAAACGTCGCAATAACGCCGATAATGACATCGGTGCGCGGCGCCGCCAGCACACGCGAAAAAATATCCATGCCGTTTTCGTCGGTGCCCAGCCAATGCTTGCCGCCGGGCGGCATGAGGCGCGAAAGTGGATCCGCAGTCTCGGTCGGAAAGGGCGCAAGATAGGGTCCGAAAATGGTCAGAAAGATAATGCCGAAAAAAATTCCAAGCACGCCGAGTTGCCATTTCGGCAGCCCCTTGAGCGTACGTTTAACGCGCATCCACATGTGCCGCTATCCCATTCGCCGGTTGATCATCGAGACCCCACCGCCTTGATGCGCGGGTCCATGGCAAACTGCACCAGGTCGACCGCTAGATAAACTAGCATGGTGAATATTGCGGCGAATGAGACGAATCCCTGCAGTGGTGCGTAATCCGCCGTGACGATCGATTGCACCGCATATTGCCCGAGACCGGTGAGGTTAAAAACCGTCTCGACCAGCACCGCACCGCCCAAGAGAAACATTACGACGACGCCGGTAATTACGATAGTCGGCCCCGAGGCAACCCTGGCGGCGCGTAAAAATACCGTATGTGGTTTGATTCCGACGGCTTCGGCATAGGTCGTATAGTCGGCCTGAAGTGCCCCTTCCATTTGACTTCTGAGCATTTTGAAGATAGGCGCGCCATAGACAAAAGCGAGCGTGAAAACCGGCATGATCAAATGCCAGGCGCCGGACCAGAAATTGTCGAAATTGCCGGCGATCAACGAATCAATTAGCACCGAGCCGGTGACGAAAGGTGATTCAAAATCAAGAATGCCGAGCCGCCCTTCCGGTCCAGGTAGGATTCCGGCATGGGTGAAGAAGATAAAAATGAGTACGAGTCCGAGGAGAAAATCAGGCAGCGCGCCGGCCAGCATGCCATAGCCAAAGGTGATGTTCTGAAAAAAGCGGACGATGCGGTTTTTAGTCCGCGCAGCAGTAATAATGGCGAGCGGCACCAAAAACAGAAAAACCATGATCAAGGCGAGTGTAATAATTTCGATGGTGACGGGAATGCGTTGAATGAGGTCGTCAAGCACATAGGTATTGTTGACCCAGGATTCGCCGAGGTCTCCGGCAAAGGCTTTTTCCAGCCAGGCGCCATATTGTTCGAAAATCGGACGGTCGAGTAGCCACTTCTCGCGTAACGCCTCGACCGCTGATTCGGGCGCCAGCGGCCCGAGCGACATGCGCGCCGGATTACCCGGCAACATGCGCACGAGCACGAAGGTGATAAAGGAAATCAACACGATCTGCGGAATCAGAAAGAGAAACCTGAGGCCGAGATAGGCGGCGAAACGCATTCAGATAGCTCCCTTTGGTGCGCCGGCCATGGCCTGCCCTCTGGTTAAGCGTCGCGCTGCAGCGGAAGTGCTTTTGGGTTGTGGAAGGTAGAAAACCTGCCGACAGCACCGAAGCACCGCCGGCAGGGTTGTTTTCGTCTTGGTCTCGCCGTTCAGCTTACTCCGCAATCGTCATCTCACTGACGTGATAATATTGCGTTGTGTACCAACGGAAGCCACTGATCTTACGCGATAGGCCTACGGCATAATAATGCTCGCCGATCCAGCCGAGCGGGGCCTGATCGTGGATGTGTTCCTGTATACCGGCATGCGCCGCGATGCGTGCCTCAGCGTCTACCACGCCCTCGGCGTCCTTCAGTGTCTGGTCGACCTTCGGGTCCGAGAAATTATGGTAGTTGACCAGGGCACCAGTCGGCCAGACCAACTTCAAGGCATAGTTGATGTCGGGCTGAATAGGCATATCGGTCCATAGGGCCAATGAGCCCTGCTTGCTCTGCACGGTATCGGACCATGCAGCGGTCGGCAGTTTTTTCAGCGAGAGATTGATACCGGCCTTTTTGAAGTCACTCTGCAGCAGGATCGCGATGGATTCTTGAGCTGCGTCACAGACGCAGTAGGAAAGTTCGGCGTCAAAGCCGTTCGGAAATCCGGCATCGGCGAGAATCTGCTTCGCCTTGGCTGGGTCGAAATCATATTTGAGCCACTTCTCATAACCCGGATAGGTGCTAGGCATGACGCCCTGCCAATTGTTCATCATGCCGTGATAGATATCGCGGGCAATGGCTTCCCCATTAATGGCGTGATTGATCGCCTGGCGCACCTTAACATTGTCAAAGGGAGCAAGAGTGTTGTTGATCATCACCCACATGGATTGATTGCCGCGCACGGCTACGCCACGCGCTTCATCAGAAGAAGCTAGCGCCACGATTTCGTCCGGCGTTAACCCCTCGGCCATATGAATTTTGCCCTTTTGCAGAAGCGCAACCCGGTTGGATGATTCCGGCACCACGAGATAGATGATCTTTTTAATCTCGGGGGCGCCGCGCCAATAGTTTTCATTTGCCACCATCACCACGCGCTTGCCCGGCGACCATTCGGTCACGCGGTAGGCGCCGAATCCGCCACCATTGGTTGAGACCCATTTGTTGGCCCAGGGATCGTCATCCGTAGCGTGTTTCATCATCTCGGTTGAATCGAGCCAGGGATAATAGAAATTGGTAAGCACCTTGCAGGCCAGTGGCATGCCCGCCGAAGAGGTAATTTCAACAGTATATTTGTCGATTTTCTTATAGCCGCCGCTTTCGGGCGGATTTATCGTCTGGCCCGGCATGTTGACCAGGTATTCGATGAAATTGTTAATCGCGCCAGTCGCCTTGCCGCGCTCAATACGCCACAGCACGTCGTCGGCGGTGAGCTCGTTACCCCACGGTGAAATTACACCCTCGCGAATGTGGTAGACGGCGCGCTTACCATCTGTGTCGAGATCACATTGTTCAATGATGCCCGGAACCAACTTCTTTTGCCCGATATAATCGGGATATTTAAAGCCGGAGATGGTCGAGGGGTCCCAGTCGTCGCCGGTTGAAAAGGGGAAATCAATCCACTCCCAACTCATACCGTCTTCCAGCACCTGCGCACCCATACTCCAGGTTTGCGGACTGACATGTTTGTCAACATCAATGCCCTGCGGCAGGGCGCCGACTGCGATCACCATGGTGTCTTCGCCGGCCTTTGCTAGACCTGGCGCAAGTGACGTACCGGCTGCGATCAGCGCGGCAGCGGCGGCGCCGAGGGCGCTACGTTTTAAGAAAACTCCCAGTTTCATGATTTGATCTCCCCACAATGTTGTTTTATTGATTCGTTTCGATGCAATAACGAACGACCATTTGTTTCATTTATCTACAAAGACTATCCCTTTGGAAAATGGGGGTCAACAAAACCCGCAGGGTCGTGCCGCCCGCCGCACGAATTTTCTTTTAAAACACGTGCATCCGCCTTAAAAAATTAAATATTATTAATAGGTTGGCAGGAAATTTAGTTTTGGGTGTTGGCTGCTACGTCGCGCCAACGGCGGCAGGCAGAAAAGTGATCGGGCTCGACTTCAACCATCGGAGGAACTTCTTCCCGGCAAGCATCCTCGCGGATCGGGCAGCGGCCATAGAGCGGGCATTCCGACTTGGGGTTAATCGCGGTCGGAATTTCACCTTCAATAACGTAAGGGTCTGGCGGCCGCTTTGGGTCGGGGAACAGTACGGCAGACAGCAGCGCGCGGCTATAGGGGTGGCGCTGGCTGTGCATGATGATATCGGTCGGTGCATGCTCGACGATATGGCCGAGATACATGATGGCGATGCGGTGGCTGATCTTGGCCACCGAGGTCAGATCATGTGAGATGAAAATAAAAGCGGTACCGAGTTCCTTCTGAATATTCTGCAATAGCGCTAAAATCTCGGCCCGGGCCGAGGGATCGAGCATCGAGGTCGGCTCATCGAGAACGACGAATTCGGGTTTTGTCGCTAGGGCGCGGGCAATGCCGACACGCTGCTGCTCGCTCGCCGTCAGATCAGCCGGATAATAGTGATAGAAATGCTCGCTCAGGCCCACCAGGCTCATCATTTCTGCCACTCGCTCCAGCCGTTCGGCGCGCTCCATGCCGTGCAAATTCAGCGGCTCCGCCACCGCTTGCGAAACAGTCAGGCGCGGATTGAGCGAGCCGAACGGATCCTGAAACACGAGCTGCATGTTGGCACGCAGATCGCGCAAGCGAGTGGTGTCAAGCGCCGTCACCTCCTCGCCGTCGAGGATGATATGGCCTTCCGTCGGCTCAATCAGGCGGAGAATACAGCGCCCAACCGTGGTCTTGCCCGAACCGCTCTCGCCCACCAGGCCAAGTGTCTCTCCGTGCTTGAGATTGAACGAGACGTTATTGACCGCAATCAGATTGGCATCCTTACCAAGGACAAATATTTTGGTGAGGTTCTTGACTTCCAGCATATTGCTCATGGCCACTGCATCCCCATTTCATCACTCTCCAAAGCCTAGCATGATAACCCTGCCGCATGTCCCTCATGGATGGCGGCAGCCATATTGCGCGGCGCACGGCAATCGCCGATAGCCTGCGCATTTAATCCAAGCGCGCCGAGCTCGGCTAACAAATTGTCGTTGACGGTGCGAGGTGTGGCGTAGGTTAGGCACGAGACATCGTTAATTTCGCTTTCGTCGCCATTGAGCGCATTGCGGTAGCTGAGGCACCCCTCCTCCAATGCTACTGGTAGGCTGAGTGGGAAGATCTCGATCCGCAGGGCGGCGAGACGACGAAAAACGCCGATCAGGGAAATGAAATTCACCTTAGAACCGATGGTCGCACGCGGCGTCATGATGATGGTGCGCTCGAAGTGCACGGCGAACAGTTCGGCCGCGGCATAGAAGGCCGCGCTGTGGTCCTGGTCAAACAAAACGGCGGTGCCGTAGTGTGTCTTATCAGGTTCAAGCAATTCCAGGCTGGTGGTTTTGAGATCGCGTGCCGTCGTACCCGCCGTCAGGCTGGCCGGCCAAGTCGTTGCGGCACCGGCGGCAAGAATCACATCGTCGGGCTCAAGCGCGGCAATCTCTGGTGCCGCCACGCACCGGCCGAGATGAAAAGTGACGCCGGCCTCACCAGCACGAGTCTGCTGGAAGGCAATCGCCTCGGCAATATCTGCCCGCCCCGGCAGGCGCGATTCCCAAAGCGCGCCGCCGCCGAGCTCGGACGAAGAGCAGAACAAATCCACTTTATGGCCGCGTGCTGCTGCGATCCACGCCGCCTCTAAGCCGGCCACACCGCCTCCGATAACCGCAATGTGTCGCGCCACTTTGGCCGGAGTAGGCTGCCAATCGATCTCATGCGGTTCAGCTAATTCGGGATTATGGACGCATGTCATGCCGCGCCCTGCATGGATTTCGCCCCAGCAGTAATTGCAATAGATACAAGGGCGAATATCGCCATCGCGCCCGTCACGCGCCTTATTGGCCCAGGCCGCATCGCTGACCAGTGCGCGGCTGAAGCCGACCAGATCGCCACAACCCTCAGTCAACAACTGCTCAGCAGCGGCCGGCGATTCGATACGCCCCAGCGTCATCACCGGTATATCGTGGCAAAGTTTTTTCATGCGCGCATGGAGGTGCTGATAGGGCCGCTTGGAAAAATGCATATCCGGCAGGTGATTTTCCAGGCTTGGGCTAAAATTGCCCTGGCTGAAAGCAAAATAATCGAGCCCGCCTGCGGCGATGAAAATCTTGACAACCTCTTCGGCTTCCTCCGGCGTGATACCGCCGGCGACACCTTCGTCGCACGGCATTTTCAGGCCCATCATGAAATCTGCGCCGCAGCGCGCGCGGATGCCGCTAATCATCTCCAGCACGAAGGTAAGGCGGCCTTCGCGGCTACCTCCATATTTATCGTCTCGGTCGTTGGAGAAGGGGGACATGAACTGGGTTAAGAGATAGCCATGGGCGCCGTGCAGCTCGACGCCACTGAAGCCAGCCCGTTGCAGGCGCTCGGCAGCACTAATGAAACTTTCGATTATTTCTTTAACTTCAGGCAACGTCAGTCTATGCGGCACGGTCCAGCTCAACGGATCCAGCCGCGCCGAGGCGCTGACCGGCGTTGCCAACGGACTCCACAATTGCTGTCGTCCGACATGGCCGAGCTGGCCGACAAGGCGGCAACCCTCGCCCTCGACCGCCTTGGCCCAGCGCTTGAATAAGTTGAGATTGTCCTCGTCGAAAACACTTACCAGAAACGGGTTGGCGAGAGACGTGTGGTGCACCGGCATCAACTCGGTCACAATCATTGCCGTACCGCCCGCTGCCCGCGCCTGATGGTAATCGATCAGGCGTTGGGTCGGTCGTGTAGCGGCACCATATCCGGAGACAGTCGCAGTATGAACGACGCGATTGCGCAAGGTGTGGGCGCCGACTTGCAGCGGGCTGAATAAAGTTGGGTAAGTCATAGATAAAGTCCGGGCGATTGTTGTGAGCGCAACAGATATTGAAGGAATCGGCAAGATGAAGCAATTCGACTATGTTATTATAGGCGCTGGCACCGCTGGCTGCGTGCTTGCCAACCGCCTCTCGGCGAAAGCGGGTGTATCGGTTTTACTGCTCGAAGCCGGCGGACCGTACCGTCATCCAATGCTGCCTATCCCGATGATGGCCGGCCTGTCTTATTTCATCAAATCAACTAATTGGAATTATGAGAGCGCGCCTGAGCCCCATCTTGATAATCGTCGCATTGCTTGGCCACGCGGCAAGGTGCTGGGTGGCACGTCCTCAATCAATGGCATGATGTATATCCGCGGTCACCCCAAGGATTACGATGGTTGGGCCGAATCCGGCCTCGACGGCTGGTCCTATGACGACGTAATGCCCTACTTCAAACGCGCCGAGGGCAATCGTGACCGCCACGACGCATATCACGGCACTGACGGGCCATATATTGTCGGGCGGGCGAACTCAAACAACCCGCTCTATCCAGTATTCCTCGAGGCCTGCCGTCAGGCAGGTTATCCGGCGACAGATGATTTCAATGGTGCCAACCAGGAAGGCGTCGGGCGGCAGGATTTCAACACTAACAAGGGCAGGCGGGTGTGTAGCGCCACTGCCTATCTTGCGCCGGTACTGGGCCGCGCAAATTTGCACGTGGTCACGCGTGCCCATGCGACGAGGGTATTGTTTGAAGGAACGCGCGCAGTTGGTGTTGAGTATGCCGAAGGCGGCAGAGGCGGCGCACGGAAAGAGGCGCGGGCGGCGCGTGAAGTGCTCGTCTGCGGCGGCACGGTGAATTCACCGGCTCTGTTACAGCTCTCAGGGCTCGGCGCGGCGGAAATGTTACGCGCTTTTGATATTCCCGTGACAGCTGATCTGCCTGGTGTTGGGCAAAACCTGCAGGATCATATTGGCGCGTATGTGCAGAATCATTGCCTCCAGCCGGTGACGCTTTATCGTTTGTTCCGAGCTGATAGAGCAGCATTGGCGCTCCTGCGCGTTTGGTTATGCGGCGATGGGCCGGGAGCGTCGGTCGCGCTCGAAGCAGGCGGTTTTTTGCGTACCCGAGACGAACTTAAAATTCCTGATATTCAAGTCTCGTTTGTACCTGGCCTCTCCTTGGATACGACGCGCAGCAAACAGAGTCGGCACGGCTATCTCTCACATTTCTATCTGATGCGCCCGAAAAGCCGAGGGCAGGTGGCCATCAATTCGGTGGATCCATTCGCTGCGCCCAGTATCTTACCCAACTCCATGGCTGAGGAATCTGACCGCCGGGTGATGCGTGACGGCGTCCGCCTGGTGCGCAATATTATGGCCCAGGAAGCATTTGAGCATTATCGCGGTGCCGAGATATCGCCGGGCGTAGATATTCAGTCTGACGATGGAATCGATGCCTGGGTGCGTGCCAACGCCACCACAGTTTGGCACCCGGTCGGTACCTGCAAGATGGGTGGTGGCGGGGACGCGGTGGTAGATAGCAAATTGCGGGTGCATGGCATAGAGTCTTTGCGCGTTATCGATGCCTCCGTTATGCCAGAGATCATCGGCGGCAACACCGCCGCGCCGACCATTATGATCGCCGAGAAGGCGGCTGATATGATCCTCGGCCAGGCTTGACATGAGTGCCGTCAAATACGAGATCGGTGCGTTCAATTCTACACGCATGCTCCGATGGGCTTAATTTTTGGCTCGATTTCGGAGCAGCATGGCTATGCTGATGTATTGATTCTTAAAACCTTCGCAGAACGCGAGAGGGATAGTTTCGTGTATCAGATTGAAATCAAATATAATGCCGCGATTGTATTTATAGAGCACGTCCTGGGTCACCGCGCCTTGCCGTTTGGTCTTGGCTTGAAGCGCCGTATCCTGGTGACTTAAGCGCACACCATCTATAGTAGAAGTATGGTAGCACCCCTCGGCCCCATGTACGCCAGAAGCGGCGGCTTATCTAGGTATTGTTAAAAGCTTAATAAATATTGATCAGATAGGTGAAGCCCAAAAGTTAGCTGCCAAGATATAGAAAAAGATTAATAACTAAGGCTGCGCCACCCTCTTAAACTGTTTACCTTTAAGCACGACACAGCGTTCCAAATTGGCGTTTTTTTTGGCTGGTCTCGGCATCTGGATAAGAAAAATTTGATTTTTTTCGTCCGCGAGTGTGATCCATTGCCCGGGCATTCCCGTAGACAGGGGTGAACTTAAGCAGGTAATAAAACATGACTCGCATACTTGCTACATTCGCCATCGTCGGAGCGCTGCTGGTTAGTGGTGGCTCGGTTTGGGCCGATTCTAATGATGCTACTGCTGGTGCTAAGAAGTTGCTCATCGATGATGTCGTGTCGGCCCATGAGTTCAGGTTCGAGACCATAGACGGTGAGCCTTTACCATTGGCAAAATATGCCGGCAAGGTAGTACTGGTCGTTAATACCGCGTCCGAATGTGCCTTCTCCCCTCAATTCGAGGGCTTGCAGACTCTGTGGGAGCGCTATCGGGAGCGCGGGCTGGTGGTTCTCGGCATTCCCTCAAACGATTTTGGTGGCCAGGAGCCAGGTATCGCCTCGGAGATTAAAACCTATTGCCGGTTGAATTACGGGGTCAATTTCACGCTTACGGCAAAAACTCGTGTAAAGGGTGCGGAAGCGCATCCGTTTTATGTGTGGGCCCAAGATCAGTTGGGCTTTCTAGCCAAGCCGCGATGGAACTTCCACAAATATCTTCTTGCCCGGGATGGCCGGATCGACGATTGGTTCTCAACTTTAACAGAACCCACGTCCCCTAAGGTTATCCAGGCGATTAATCGGCTGCTTGACGAACCGGGCGGCGACGGTATTCAAAAACGCAACAACTAACGCTGCGCGCACTTGAAAGGGCGGTGTGGACGGCGAGCGCTAGGTATAGGCCCAGCCTTGGTCAACAATATTTGCTCTGACAAAGCCCGCCGACGATCGCTTATTGCGGGATAGGGCAGGGGCTAGTATTAACTTGTCTGCCTCAGGTATCGGCGTTGCGAACTTTTTCGCTTGTTACCCCAGGTGTTGCCCTAGATCAGAACAGAGCAGGGTAACAGGACAGAAAGTAAGTTAAGCCATTGAAATATAATAGTCGGGGCGTGGCGCAGCCTGGTAGCGCACCTGCTTTGGGAGCAGGGGGTCGGAGGTTCAAATCCTCTCGCCCCGACCAAATAAATAATTAAAAACAAATACTTACCTAGAAACCCGCTCCGGCGGGTTTTTCTTTATTCGCGTTTAGAGCGCACCTAGGGCGCACCAAAACGCGGGCGCGGCGGTGGCGGTAACTGAGCGAGGGGGTAGCGCTAATCACTGATCCTGGGTTTGAGCTTGGTGTGAATTACCGATCATTAATGTGAACGCCTATAAAATAATTGCCTCTAGGATTTCGAAAAACAGATGCACAATTAGACCCAACATAATCGCAAAGTGCGATCTTCTGTACACCGCCAGCAGCATTAACTGGCTGCGACCCTAATCCAAAATAAATGGCCGCCGCGATCAACGCGAGGCAGTCAAATACCGCCACAGGCATAGATCTTGTACCCGGCGACCCGCACGTCGTGCAACTCGGCGTCTAGGGGTGCTGCGTAGTCGTAAATCGTCTGGTGTCTGGTTGAGTCACTTGGCCTACCATTGGATTGGCGAGTTGTCGTAATTGATGAACTCGCCCGTGCGGGGTGCTTTGAAATCGCTGATGACATCCTTCATGCCGGCGATGCTGTCGGGGATTTCCACTGCTCCCGCCTGCGATCCCATATCGGTTTTCACCCAGCCAGGATGGAGAGCGAGAGTGCGTACTCCCCGGCCCTTGAGATCTATGGAAAGTCCTTTGATGACGAGATTGAGTGCTGCTTTGGACGATCGGTAAGGGTAAAAGCCGCCATCGGTAAGCTCGGTAATGGAGGCCATGTGGGTAGATAGAAAGACCATCAGTTTCTCATCCGAGCCCGCAACATGCTCAACAAACGCTTCACAGACGCGAAAAGGTGACAGCACGTTCACCCGCAAGGTCTCTTCCCACGCGCTGTAGTCCAGGCTGCCGAAAGCACTGTTCCCCGGCTGATCAATGATCGTGCCAAGTATTCCGGCATTGTTGATCAGCCGGTCGATAGCCACGCCTTTCAAGGCATCGGCGACGGCACGAACCTCTGACGAATCGGACACTTCCATGCGATGCACCTGTGTCGACCCACCGGAATTATTGGCCAAGCTGTTGAGCTCGTTGGCCGCGCCCGGGTTTCGACAGCAGGCGTGAATGGTCATGTCCTTATCTTGGTACTGGCGGACGAATTCGAGTCCAAGGCCGCGATTGGCGCCCGTAATAAGGATCGTTGTCATATTTGTCTCTCACTTTTTGTTGCTCAAGGTTAGTTCAACGCGGGAGCCGGCTTTTTTCAGATCACTCTCGTTCGTAGTTTTGCTCCGACACCCCGTCTATCGGTTGCTGATCGCGCCAAGCGGCCTGCAATAGCCGCACGGCATCCTGCGTTTGCGAATCCTCCATGAGCCTATCTAAACCCGCTTGCGGCACCGTCGCAAGAAATTCGGTCATTTCATAGCTCGCTCCATCGTGAGAGTAGGAAGGACCCAATCATTGGCAAATTTCTTCGACGATGCAAACGCACCAGAAACTGAACCGGCGATAATCGTCGTGGGCGATCAGGTTAAGTAGAAACGCACTGATCTCGGCACTGATTACTCAAACACGTCATATAGCTTGCGCTATAGCTCGCGGTCAGAAGGCACTGGCTCTCGACGACGCCAAGTCAAAGATGGCCCCCCCCAGGAAGCGCGAAATGGTTTGAGCGGCATGGTGAACCGATACGCCAGTCAGATAATTACTTAGAGCAGATCGGTATTTTGAGGCCGTGGATGCCGCCAGATTTCCGTCTCAATATCACCGAAAAACAGCGCATCGAGATACTGCGTTTCGTCAACGAATGTTGGATGCGAGAACGGCCATTAGCGCAACAGGCGAAGGGTCGAAAATTTGCTGAAGTGATCCCCAATAAATTCGAACTTATGAACAAACAACATGCTCGATATTTGCTTGACGAGTGGTTTCGGGAAGGCGTAGTCGCTGCCGAAAAGATGGCTGGAAAGGCAAATATCAACGGTTTACGGGTCATAAATCACGATTTTTTCAGAACTCTGTTTTAAGATTAATAAAGATTAATAAAATACTGAATATAATAATAAATATACTAGGCGAGAAATTTATCGAGATATGGTGAAATTTATCCCCCCATACCCCCCTAGGAAAAAACTTCGCGCGCCGGTGCGCGCGCAAAGTTTTTCTAGAAAGAGTCTCCGATGAAAAAATCGCCGCTGCGGAATTTGACCGGCTAGGGCGCGAGTATTTAGAAACACAGGGGCGCGGCGGCATTAAGCGACCCATCGATGGCCGCAACGTCGCCATACCCACGCAACATACTAAACGGACAGCAAGCGGGAAGGTGGGTGCGGCCAAGCGGCCTCGTGCCGTGTTGGGTAAGCCGAACACGTTTATTCGTCGGACGTCGAGTGGTGGGCAGATACTACAGAAGAGCCGGCGCAAGAGCGCGCCGCTCAAGACGCTCTATCAGCTAGTGCCACTGGCGCGCGCATACCGAAGCGGCTGCGCTTCTATGAAGACGCCGCCAAGGTAGTGCAGCGGAGGATGGTGCCGAACTTTAGGAAGTCGTTTGAGAGGGCGGTACGTACGGTGCGGTGTTAGTTGTGTTTCTCCCACCACTCAGAAGCGAGGGCTTGGGCTTCGCCGATCTGGGCGGGGGTCATTTGTTTTTTAACAACATCGAGATTTTCCGTCGCATCTTTTGACACCCACATATAAGACCTGACGTTATTCACGGGAACGCCTCTGCCTTCGTAGTACATGACGCCGAGGTTGAACTGACCCTCCACAAGACCCTGCTCGGCGGCCCTGCGATGCCACTTGACCGCTTCGGCGTCGTTCTTGGGAACGCCGTAGCCGTCGCGGTACATTATGCCGAGGTTTTACTGGGCCGGTGCATTAATCTGCTCGACGAAGAAACCGCACAGCCCTAGCGCGAGAGCTGCTTAGTAGCGTCCGACCGTCAGGCCGCCATCGACGATGAGCGTCTGGCCGGTCATATAGCGCGCACCTTCAGAACATAGGAATAGGATCACGTCGGAAATATCCTCCGGCTCGCCGTAGCGCCCGAGAGGGACATATTGCGCTGCCGCTTCCAGCCCGGCGAGACCTACCGAGTGAACGGTCGAGAGCGCTGCCGCGGTCTTGATAAAGCCCGGCGCGATGCCGTTGATGCGCACTCCGCTCGGACCCAAATCACAGGCGAGGCCGCGCACCAGTCCAACCACACCAGCTTTGGCGGCGCTATACTGTACATGGTCGTGCCAGCCATGAGTCGTTCCCATGATAGAAGAGAGGGCGACGATGGCGCCCCTGCCCGCAGCCTGCATGGCCGGGGATGCGGCGCGGCAGACTCGAAAAACGCCGGTTAGGTCGACATCCAGCGTGTGCGCCCATTTCTCATCGGTCATATCGTCAAGCAGTACCTTGTGCGCAATACCAGCATTGGCCACGACGGCGTCAAGCGCGCCGGTGGCGGTTTCCGCTGCCTTGACCACGGCATTCACATTGGCCGTGTCGGTGACGTCAAGACGATGAAATTCCGCCGTGCCGCCAGCTGCCTCAATGGCGCTGACGGTTTCCGCACCTTCCTTGTCGAGAACATCGGTGACATAGACGTGATACCCGGCAGACGCGAAGGCGAGGGCCGAGCTATGGCCGATGCCAATGCCGGCGCCGGTTATGAGGACTGTAGCTTTGCTCATGTATTTATTCCTTTTGCATAAAGCGCCTTTTCGGCGCGGTTTTCCTCTATTTTTTGCGGGACCGAATACGCGCGCGAATAGAGCTGCTTAGTAGCGTCTGACCGTCAGGCTGCCACTCTATTACACCGCCAAGCCATCATCAAAATCATCCCACGCCGATCCAGCGTTAAACAGAAGCGACCCGACGACGGCGAGTGTGGCGGCTATGCGGCGCGTGGTTGACCATAGCGCTAATTGGAACGCTGTGTCGCGCTGAAAGGTAAACTGTTTGAGAGGGCTATGCGGACGACGCGGCGTTAGTTGCTGTGCTGTTCCCACCACTCGTCAGCAAGGGCTTGGGCTTTGGCAATCTGGGCGGGGTCATTTGTGATTTAACAATATCCAGATTGTCCCCTTCATTTAGCTCCTAAGATTTTTAACATCCGCATGAATTGCTCGACATAGTTCTCAGGAAGGCTCCCGCCTTCGTAATACATGATACGTGCTCTCGCAGCCGCCTCATCAACGTCCTCCAGCGAGATACCCCCAACGCTCTGTCCGCTGATCAGCTTGGCCGCCAAAACGCTAGACGGATAGTCATTGATAATCTTGTTGACCCTAGCGAGGGCTTCTTCCATAAGCGATAACGTCTTTTCGAAAGACTTCTCGCCCTCAGCCGAGTTCACAAGTTTGACCGCCTCGACGAACAACTCGTTAGCCTCACTGGTATCGTCCGCAAGGGTTTCCCCAGCGCCAAACAAAAGGGCGACGACGACGGCGAGTGTGGGGGCTATGCGGCGCATGCTTGATCGTAACGCCAATTGGGACGCTGTGTCGCGCTGAAAGATCAACCTTTGAGAAGGCGGCGCGGACGGCGCGGCGTTAGTTGTTGAGCTTTTCCCACATCTCGGAAGCGAGGGCTTGGGCTTTGGATATATCGGCGCTGGTCATTTGTTTTTTAACAATATCCAGATTGCGCGCTGCGCGCTCATAGCGCTGCGCCTTGGCAAGTGACCACCACATATAAGCCCTAACGTTATTCACAAGAACGCCCTTGCCCTCGTAGTACATGTTGCCGAGGTTGGACTGGGCCTTTGAATGACCCTGCTCAGCGGCCTTGCGATACCACTTCACCGCTTCGGCGTCGTTCACGGGAATACCCAAGCCTTGCTCGTAATGCCAGCCGATCATGCCCTGGGCCACTGCATCACCCTGCTCGGCAAGCGGTCGTATCTCTCTGAAGGCCGTGGCGTAATCACCACGCTTATACGCTGCCACGCCATCATCGAAATCCGCCCACGCCGATCCAGCGCTAAACAGAAGCGCTCCGACGACGGCGAGTGTGGCGGCTATACGGAGCATGGTTAATTGTAACGCTAATCGGAACGCTGTGTCGCGCTGAAAGATCAATAGGTTCTTCCTGACCAATCTTTCGACGGTAACGCGCAATCGCACCGTCTTCGCAGCGATAGAATTTATGAGGGCGCTTCGCTGCACCATGGAGATCGAGTCAGTCGTCTACTGCCTTGCCCCCTCGCCAACGACGACGAAGGGGGCCCAGAACAGGGGATGGGCATAGTAGGGTTTGTCGGCTGTGTTCATCAGCGCCAGCATGGAACGGCGTAGCGCCTCGGCGCGGCCGATCTCCGCAGTACCGGCCGTCTCCACCTATTTTGGAAATGCGACCGACCCAGCGGCGCCTGGTCGGGTGACATGGCCGATACCACCGGTGGCGCTACGCACTACCACACAGCGGCTATAGCGCCGTCATGGGCGGCTGGGCCGTCAGATCGGCGGTTTCAAGGGCTGACGCCAACATTACCTGTAAAGCAATCCCGCAAGAAGCGACCGCCGATCTCTAAGCCTGCTTGATCAATACCGTGACCAAGATTAGGGCATATATGCCACTGGGTGGCAACTTCGGATAACGCTAGATTTTGAACAGTCTCAAGCATCGCGTCTGTTGCAATTAAGTCGTCAGACGCGCCATGGACAAGTAGTATCGGAGGTCGCGATTGAACTTCGTCGGCCGTTGTCTCCATACCTACCATGCGCCCAGAATAACCAATAACACCAGTCATTAGCTGGGTACGACGAAGAGCCACGAATAGAGCCATCATAGTACCTTGACTAAACCCTACTAGTGCCAGCCGGTTATCGCTAAGACCAGTGCGCGCTAATTGCTCGTCAATAAATTGATTAAGAATTGGGGCAGTTTCACGCGCACCAGCTAGCAATTCCTCGGGAGAAAAATCACGAATGCTGAACCATTGCCGACCCTGTGGCGCCTTGTCGTAAGGATATGGTGCATGCGGCGATACAAATTCCGTATCCGGCAAATGTTTAGCCCAGTGTGGAGCCAGGCCTATCAGGTCGTTCCCGTCAGCGCCAACACCGTGCAACAAAATTACTAAATTTTGTGGCGTGGCACCATTAGCCGGTGCATGCCGCGGGCCACTCAAGTTGGGATTTTTCGAATTCATTATCTCTATCTCGGATAGCCGCTGAAAATCGCGCGTTTAGGACTAACGAGTTTTTGCGCTCGCTGTCCGCATTCATTGCAGCGTGGTTTGATATTGAGAATTGAGGTTTCCCCGTGGCCGTTCGTAACTAGCTCGTCGATATCAAATTGGTGATACCGCGAGCATTCATCGCAAAAGGTCGCAAGCGAGTATCCGTGGCGCTTAAAGTCCGCCATCGTGTCGATAACAATTGGTTTCTTATCTTGAGTGCAGTTGGATACCATTTTCAGCCGCGCTTTTTCAGTGGCACAACATTCTCGCCACCACCTGGCGTTAGGATTTGATCGAGGCGGCGGCCCCACAATTCGAGCGCCGCGAGCTTTTCTTTGAAATATCTGTGGCGATCATAGATCGAAGTGATGCCGCCTTCTTTATGATTGAGTAGCCGCGAGACCGTAAGGCGCGGAACTTCCAGTTTGGCCAGATTGGTGCCGACTGTGCGGCGGATGTCGTGCTGCGTCCAGTCAGAGACGCCGCTAAGTTCATCGAGGTGTTTTTTCAATTTAGACCAGCCGTCCATTGGCTGATCCAGGGTGATGTATTTGGGCGTAGTGCGCCGAGCATGTTGGATTTAATTGGTGGCATCTTAAACCCCATTTTAGGGCGCACCTAGGGCGCACGAATCAAGTTACAGAATAATCGCTGTTGGAGCGTAATGATACAACAAAATTGTGTTATTACAGTATTTTATGAGTATTAAATGAAGATATTTGAGGGTGTTTGAAGTCGCCTGAATATGCCCAATATCTGCTTTGGGAGCAGGGTGTTGGAGGTTCAAATCCTCTTGCCCCGACCAAATTAACAAATAAAAAAATTATCTATAAACCTACTCTGGTAGGTTTTTTCTTTATTCGCGTTTAGGGTGCACCGCGCCGCAAATCACGTTTTCTATAATTCAGTGCGTTAGCTAGAGTTCTCTTTAAATTGATGACGGCTTCGAGGTGCGGTTAACCAAGAACACTCCGAGGAAGAGTATGGCGATAGCGGCCCAAATCCAGGAGCTCGGTACCTCGCCAAAATAAAGTGCGGCCCAGCCAAGGCCTATTAGGGTGCCAAAATATCCGTAGGTTGAGAAAAAAACGGGCCCTGCCATCCGAATGATCTCGAATGTAAGTACAAGAAATATAGCGCCGATGACAATGGTTCCGATCAGCGCCCAATCGCCATCGGTCATGATAGAATCGAAAGTCCACCAATTATCAGTTATGGCCATGACAGGCAGCATTAGGATGGCGGCTGCAAAAAATTTTCCGCAGGTAAGCGGGATCGACCGGCTCTCGGGGGGACGGAGAATTGCCATACACACATTACAAATCGCCCAGCAGAGCGGAGCGCCAAAAGCCATCAACAGCCATGGTGCCATTCCAGGCTCCGGCAGGCTTTGGTCAGGCAGGAGAACCAACAAGACACCAGCTAGACCAACGGCGATTCCAGCAATACGTAGCAAGCGGACGCGGTCGATCCGGAAGAGGACAGCAATAACATAAGTCAGGATCGGCTCAAGTGTGAGGCTTAGTGCAATGGCGCCGACTGGAACCTTGGATGCGGCGAAAGCGAGTAGGGTTATTGGCACGGCGGATCCAAAGGTACCGACCAAAAGATAGAAGCGGAGATCTTTGCGTCGCAGGCTTGGTAATTGCCGTGTAGCGACCGCCGCAAGAAACGCTAGCAAAGCGGCACCAAGACTTTGCCAAAAAACGAATGCAACGACCGGAATACCTTCTGTGATAGCGATCCGGTTTAGCGAAAAAGTCATGGAGAAAATCGCAGCCCCGAATAGAAGCATCGCGAACGGCACCAGGTGAATATTGTTTACATTCATCAATTTCATCAACATCAGTGGCCTCCGGCCACACCATTACGCACGAGTTGCAGAATGGTACTCTGGTTACTAGACCGCGCGAAAGGGCGCTCGACATGGATGGGCCTGTTTTCGCTTGCGGGTGCCATCGGCTTAGCCTTCAAACCGGAGCATAAAGAACTCGTTATCACCGCCGCCATGGCCGTTGTTGCGGCTATTGCGCAATGGCTCGCGACAAGCCAGTTGCCGAATGATTAGTGGTATATTTTCATTCCTGGGGGCGTTGCTAAAGGTGCTGCCCCTTTTTTTTATTCGCGCAGTAGAAGCATGGCGGCCAAGGCAAGGGCAAAGACTGATCAGGCAGATATTGCCGCCCGCGCTCATCGCCATCCTAGCTATATTCTTGACTGGATGCGGAAGCGTGGCCTTTGGGGCCGGTAGTTGTCCTACATGGCCTGAGGCCGGACCGGTAGTGGCAGAGGAGATAAAACGGGGCGTGATGCGCCGACGATGTGTATACGAGTTTAAAACGGATCGGTGTTATTTGAACGTACGATGTTGCTACACTACAACTTATCGATTCGCTGAGCCAAATCACGTAATCTCGTGCATAAATATTTTGGCCACCTCGCTGGCCTATAGGCAAGGTAGAGAATGCTCGACACTGCAGATAATTCAATCTCTGACATGACGG